>TARA_R110002110_G_scaffold204005_1_pt1 | contig 142003 bp, 137 predicted proteins | sample TARA_R110002110 | Tara Oceans TARA_R110002110 (sample SAMEA4397330) | marine metagenome | biome: Polar Biome; feature: [SRF] surface water layer (ENVO:00010504); material: water (ENVO:00002006), including particulate matter (ENVO:01000060) such as... | depth 5 m | reverse complement strand
CAATATTGAGCATACCTTTGATAGTGGAGATGGTTGGGACACGATTATAGGCACTTCAAGCGCTGACACGATAATTGGTGGTACGGGTTTTGACGACTTATATGGTGGTGCTGGCGATGATACTTTTATCGTGGACGCTGCAGATACTTATGCTGATAGAACTTACGGCGATGATGGTTTTGATCGCATCCTAGCCGGTGATGGTGATGACACAATTCGGATACGTTACCTGACAGAATCTTACAGTATTGAACAGATTGATGGCGGTTTAGGGACCAACACTATTGTGGGTACGACCATGCGGGATGTGTGGGACTTCAGTACCGTGGAGCTGATCAATATTGAGCATACCTTTGATAGTGGAGATGGTGACGATCAAATCACAGGTACATCGAGTGATGACACCTTGATTGGTGGTACGGGTTTTGATTATTTATATGGTGGTGCGGGCGATGACACCTTTATCGTGGATGCCGCAGATGTTTCTGCTGATCGAACTTACGGTGGTGATGGTTTTGATCGAATTCTAGGAGGTGATGGTGATGACACAATTCGGATACGTTACCTGACGGAATCTTACAGTATTGAACAGATTGATGGCGGTTTAGGGACCAACACTATTGTGGGTACGACCATGAGGGATGTGTGGGACTTTAGTACCGTGGAATTGATCAATATTGAGCATACCTTTGATAGTGGAGATGGTTGGGACACGATTACAGGCACATCGGGTGATGACATTATTATTGGCGGTGCCGGTAATGACACGCTAAACGGTGGAGCGGGAAGTGACATTTATCAGTTTTCCTCAGGAGATGGCCATGACACCATTAATAATATTGGAACTGCCCCAACTGAAATTGATTCTCTGGTTTTTGATAATGTAGCTAACGATGACTTGTGGTTATCCAGGAGTGGTGACAACTTGATTGTTGATGTTGTTGGTACGGATGACTGGGTAAAAGTCAGTAATTGGTATACGGATGACAGTAATCAGTTAGATACTATAGAGGCAGGAAATTTGCAATTACATCGTGATCAAGTAGACCAATTAGTTAATGCGATGGCGACATTTGATGTGCCTGATGGTGTTGGGGCTGTGGTGCCAGACGATGTTCGTCAGCAACTGGAACCAACATTGGCGTCGGTATGGCAAGTTTCTTAATTACTTGGATAGCTTGAAAAACGGGTGTTTAAAAGCACTCGTTTTTTTTGATTATTGATTATTGATTTATTGTTAATGGTTTGAGTATGCAGTTGTTCCTTGTTTTTGTTTTTACTTATCAGTAACGTTGTTACTCAGTTATTGATAGTAGAATTACTATGTCATTCGATTCCGATTACCTTGCACCACATCTCCCAAAACTCCGTGAAGCAAGCCATTGCTATGTGGGTTATAGCGGCGGTTTGGATTCTCATGTGTTGCTCCATGCCTTGGTAAAGTTGCTTGGTTCGGAGTCGCTGACAGCTATTCATATCAATCACCAGTTATCACCCAATGCCGAGCGTTGGCAACAGCATTGTCAGGCTCAGTGTGAGGCGTTGGGTGTGTCGATATTGGCTGAATCTGTGGATGTGGAGAACACCGGGCAGGGCGTTGAGCAGGCGGCTCGAGAGGCGCGGTATGGTGTGTTTGAAAAAATCCTAGGTAGAGCTGATTTGTTGTTGTTGGCCCACCATGCCGATGATCAGGTGGAAACGGTGTTGTATAGGTTGTTGCGTGGTACAGGAACCAAAGGACTGGCGGGTATGCCCATGAGTCGGCCTTTGGGTACGGGTGAAATTTTACGGCCGTTATTGCCCTTTCCTCGTGTCGAGCTTGAGGCGTACGCTGTAACTCAGGGTTTGCAGTGGGTTGAGGATGAGAGCAACCAAGATACGACTTTCGATCGAAATTTCTTGCGTCAGAAGGTGGTGCCAATACTGGCTGAACGTTGGCCGGATTATGCCTCCAGAGTGACCCACAGTGCAGCGCTTTGTGCCGAGGCAGAACAGCTCGCTGAGATTCTGGCTGCACAGGATTTGACGGCAGTGTACGAGCGACCTGAACGAATTGGTTGGAGTGTGGCACTGGAGCCATTAATGGCGCTTGATGTAGCTCGTCAGGTTAATTTGTTGCGGCATTGGGCAGGACAACATCAGTTGCCGTTACCCGGTCACCGTATCATTGATTCGGTCTTGCATGAGTTGTTGCCCGCTCGTCAGGATGCTGAGCCCTTAGTGAGTTGGGGCGGGGTGCAGTTACGCCGATATCAGAAGCATTTGCATTTATTGCCTATAGATTTTGATGCGCTACCTGAGTCTTTGGACAAAGAATTGACGTGGGATACCCGCAGTGACTTGGTGTTACCAGATGGCAGTAAACTTACGATGACTGTAGAGCAGGGGCAAGGACTACGAGTCCCCCAAAATAGTGAGGTTGAAGTTTGTTTTCGTGGCGGTGGTGAGCGTTGTAAGCCGGTTGGTCGAAATGGTTCAAATACGTTGAAAAAGCTGTTTCAGGAGTATGGCCTTGAACCTTGGTTACGCAACCGCGTTCCACTGATTTATATACAGAACCAGTTGGCTGCCGTGGGTGATTTATGGGTCTGTGAGGAGTTTTCTGTGGCTGCGGGTGAACAGGGAATAGTGTTGCAATGGTCTTTTCCTCGGTAACTAATGTCAGCAATAGATAGAGATTGAGGCACTTATCGATTGAGACAAAAAGCACTTTCTGGTAGTCTGGCACCCCATCTTCATGGAGATGGGCCTCTCTTTGTTGTATAAGCAGTTCTCACTGTTTAGACAATCAATAAAGTCCTTCTTTTCAAAGACATAATTGCTACTCGGCATCTTTAAAAGTTGTATTCATTATGCTCAGAAGGGTCTAAATGACACGTTATATTTTTGTTACAGGCGGTGTTGTATCTTCTCTAGGGAAGGGTATTGCCTCGGCATCACTGGGCACGATTCTTGAGGCACATGGCCTCAATGTGACCATCCTTAAATTGGATCCGTATTTGAATGTTGATCCAGGGACTATGAGCCCATTTCAACATGGCGAGGTTTTTGTCACTGAAGACGGTGCTGAGACAGATCTCGATCTCGGACATTATGAGCGCTTCCTCTCGTCAAAAATGAGTAAGCGCAATAACTTTACCAGCGGTAAAGTGTACGAAACTATTTTACGCCGTGAACGCCGTGGTGATTATCTGGGTGGTACGGTTCAGGTGATCCCTCATGTGACGGATGAAATCAAACGGCGGGTTCTGGCCGGTGGTGAAGGTTACGATGTTGCCATCGTTGAAGTGGGCGGTACCGTTGGTGATATTGAGTCACAACCTTTTCTGGAGGCGCTTCGCCAATTAAAAGTAGAGCTGGGTTACAGTCGATCTCTTTTAATGCACCTGACGTTGGTGCCCTATATTGCAACTGCCGGTGAGACAAAAACAAAGCCAACACAACACTCGGTTAAAGAGCTGCGTTCCATAGGCCTCCAGCCAGATATCCTGTTGTGTCGTAGTGTCGTTGAGCTTGACGAGGGTCAGCGGAAGAAAATTGCCCTATTTACCAATGTTGAAGAACGTGCCGTTATTACGTTGTTAGATGCTAAAACCATTTATGCTATTCCCCGTGACCTCCAAACTCGAGGCTTGGATCAATTTGTTGTGGACAGGCTAGGGTTTGATTGCGGTAAAGCCGATCTCAGTGACTGGGATAAAGTGGTAGAAAATCAATTGAATCCACAGCATGAAGTCACTATCGCCATGGTCGGGAAATACATGGAGTTACTGGATGCTTATAAGTCTCTCAATGAAGCACTGAATCATGCGGGGATTCACAACCAAACCAAGGTCAATATTCGTTACATCGATTCTGAAGAACTCGATAAGAGTCTATCCCTACTGGATAACTGTGATGCCATTTTGGTTCCCGGTGGCTTTGGGATTCGTGGTGTTGAAGGAAAAATTAAGGCGGTTAACCATGCCCGCGTAAACAAGATTCCCTACCTGGGTATTTGTCTGGGCATGCAGGTGGCGATGATCGAGTTTGCTCGAAATGTGTGCCACCTTGATGGAGCCCACAGTACTGAATTTGATGCCGCTACACCCCATCCTGTTATTGGTTTAATTACAGAGTGGATTGATACCGACGGTAATGTAGAAAAACGTAGTAAAGATTCAGATATGGGTGGCACCATGCGGCTTGGTGCTCAAACAAGTTATTTGGTTGAAAATACTATGGCTCATGCTATTTATGGGACTGATGAGATTTTGGAGCGTCACCGTCATCGCTACGAAGTGAATAATAATTACGTACCTCAATTGCAGAAAGCAGGTATGCAAGTCGGTGGCTGGTCTGAGAATAAAACCTTGGTAGAAACGGTAGAAATACCTGGGCACCCTTGGTTTTTTGCCTGTCAGTTCCACCCAGAGTTTACCTCTACGCCAAGGGCTGGACATCCGCTGTTCTCTAGCTTTGTGAAAGCGGCCTTAAAGCACGCTGAGGAAGCTTAGTTATGTCTCAACCAGATCAGTCTATTCCCAGTGTGGTCGTTGAGGTTGGGGGCATCCCCGTTGCCAATAACAGACCTTTTGTCCTGTTTGCGGGCATGAATGTACTGGAGTCACGTGATCTGGCCATGCAAGTGGCCGAGCATTACGTGGAGGTCACTCAGAAGCTGGGTATTCCTTATGTTTTCAAGGCCTCGTTTGATAAGGCCAACCGTTCTTCCATTCATTCCTACCGTGGACCCGGAATGGACGAAGGGTTAAAGATATTTCAGGAAATTAAACAGACGTTTCAAGTACCCGTAATAACTGACGTCCATGAAATCTACCAGGCTCAGCCAGTGGCAGAGGTTTGTGATGTTATTCAGTTACCTGCTTTTTTAGCTCGTCAGACGGACTTGGTCCAAGCCATGGCCGAAACGGGTGCCGCCATTAATGTAAAAAAACCACAATTTCTTAGCCCCTCTCAGATGGGTAATATCGTGGATAAATTCCGTGAGTGTGGAAATGGCAAAGTTATGTTGTGTGAACGTGGCGCCTGTATGGGTTATGACAACCTCGTGGTCGACATGCTGGGACTTCGAACCATGAAGGAAGTCAGTGGTGGGCTACCGGTTATTTTCGATGTCACTCACGCGCTTCAGTGTCGTGACCCCATGGGCGCAGCTTCTGGCGGCCGCCGTCACCAGGTCGCAGAATTGGGTAGAGCGGGTATGGCGGTTGGATTGGCTGGCTTATTTTTGGAAGCGCACCCCGATCCTGATAATGCCAAATGTGACGGACCCAGTGCTTTACCACTCAATAAGTTAGAGCCGTTTTTGGCTCAAATGAAGGCTATTGATGACCTAGTCAAATCTCAGCCTGAATTGGACCTATAAACTTTTATATATTTCTGGTGGATACCAACAGCGGTGCCCACCTTGCTTACATTGGAGAGTTTTTATATGAGCATGATTGCCGATATCCGAGCCTATGAAGTGTTGGATTCTCGTGGTAACCCAACCATCGAAGCGGATGTAATTTTAGACGATGGCAGTGTGGGTTCAGCTTGTGCGCCATCAGGTGCTTCAACAGGTTCTCGCGAGGCATTGGAATTACGTGATGGCGATAAAAGTCGTTACCTGGGTAAAGGTGTTCTTAAAGCCGTAGAAAATGTAAACACAGAAATTCGTTCACTGTTACTGGGAAAAGATGCGACTGACCAGCGTGAACTAGACCGTTTGATGATTGAAGCAGATGGTACTGAAAACAAATCAAAATATGGCGCCAATGCCATTTTGGCCGTATCCCTTGCAGCCGCGAAAGCTGCTGCTATATCTCGTGGCATCCCGTTGTACGCACATATTGCCGATATCAATGGCACCTCCGGCAAGTACAGTATGCCAGTGCCGATGATGAATATTATCAACGGCGGAGAACACGCAGATAATAATGTGGATATTCAGGAGTTTATGGTTCAGCCTGTTTCTGCCACAACCTTTTCTCAAGCGCTGCAAATAGGTGCCGAAATTTTCCACTCACTGAAAAAAGTGCTCAGCAGTAAAGGTTTAAATACAGCGGTGGGTGATGAGGGTGGTTTTGCTCCCAATTTGTCTTCCAATGCCGAAGCGCTTGCCGTGATTAAAGAAGCCGTGGGTGCAGCAGGTTACAAACTGGGTGAAGATGTCACTCTGGCGTTGGATTGTGCTTCTTCGGAGTTCTATAAAAATGGTCAGTACGATCTGGCTGGTGAAGGCAAAGTGTACAGTGCCGAAGGGTTCAGTGATTTTCTGGCAGAGCTTTGTGACCAGTATCCGATTATCTCTATCGAAGATGGTCAAGATGAATCTGATTGGGATGGCTGGAAATATCAAACAGAAAAACTGGGTAAGCGTATTCAGTTGGTGGGTGATGATCTATTTGTTACCAACACCAAAATACTCAAAAAAGGGATTGAGATGGGTGTGGCTAATTCCATCCTGATCAAATTCAATCAAATCGGCTCACTGTCCGAGACATTGGATGCCATCCAAATGGCAAAAGATGCAGGCTATACAGCGGTGATCTCGCACCGTTCCGGCGAAACAGAAGATACCACCATTGCTGATTTGGCCGTGGGTACCTCCGCAGGTCAGATCAAAACCGGTTCATTGTGTCGTTCTGACCGGGTATCCAAATATAACCGTCTGCTACGTATTGAAGCGGAGTTGGGTGGTATGGCGCCGTACCGCGGGTTAGCTGAATTTAAATAAGCACAGCTGTTATTTGCCTTCTGGTGGTGTCGCTTAAAGCGTCTACTTTTGGTAAAAACGTACTCAATTGGTCATTTATAAGTCTTAATTTCCTTATCCCGTACGTTTTTACCTTACCAGAAAGCAAAATTTCGGTTTGTACTAAGTTCACGGCAGCTAGACTGTTTGTCATAAACGTCAGGGGTGGTTTTTCACCTCTGATTTCGTTCCTTGAGCCACATTTTTATATACATTTTCTTTTATTCCTTTCTTTGCACTTCTGTTGGTTGAGATCACTGACGCAACTTCCTTTGTCCGGTAGAATCCGCTGATGCGTTGGTTGTTAGTTGTTCTTACCCTGATGTTTTTGTTCCTACAGTATCGCCTGTGGGTAGGTGAAGGCAGCCTGGCTCAAAAGCAGTTGCTCCAGCACAAAGTGGAAACGCAGCAGCAAAAAAATCAGGTACAACTAGAGCGCAACAAAATATTGGCCAGTGAAGTGAGCAACCTGAAAGAGGGGCTGGAGAGTGTTGAAGAGCGTGCCAGAACTGATCTGGGTATGATCAAAGAAGGTGAGACCTTCTACATGGTGGTCGATAAAGAACCAGACGAATAGCCAGGTAAAGCGAACATTTGGGTGTGGATGTAAGTGAGAGTATTGGGAAATGAATAGTTGGATAGTTGTACCCGCAGCAGGTGTGGGACATCGCTTTGGTGGCGACATACCGAAACAGTATCAACAGCTACTGGGAAAAACTGTGATTGAACATACCCTCGAACGCTTGCTGAAACTTGAAAATACTCAAATAGTTGTGGCAGTGGGTCAAACAGATATCCTGTGGCAGCAATTACCGGTTTTTCAAAACCCGCGTATCCAAACTATCAAGGGCGGCGAAGAGCGGGCAGATTCAGTTCGTTTGGCACTGGAGCATATTCAGGGTAAAGCTGAGCAGGACGATTGGGTGTTAGTCCATGATGTGGCTCGTCCCTGCGTTAGAGTTCGGGATATCCAAAACCTGATGACAACATTGGCCAATCATAAAGTGGGTGGTGTGTTAGCAACCCCTGTGAGTGATACTCTAAAACGGGTTTTAAAGCAGAAAGATATCGCCTCAACAAAAGACCGCTCACAACTTTGGGCTGCACAAACACCACAAATGTTTCGTTATGGTCTACTCTCAAAGAGTTTACAAAGCGCAGCACAAGATCATTGGCAACCTACCGATGAATCAGCCGCGATAGAGCGTTTGGGCTATACCCCGCAAGTGGTGGAAGGCAGTCGAGACAATATTAAAATTACTCGGTCTGAAGATATGGCCATAGCAGCGGCCATTATGACGTATCAGCAGGAACAGGAATGAGGATAGGGCAGTGAGAATAGGGCAGGGCTATGACGTTCACGCCTTCGGTGAAGGCGATCATATTATTCTTGGTGGAGTCACTATCCCCTATGAGCGAGGGCTAATGGCCCATTCTGATGGTGATGTGCTGATACACGCCCTCTGTGATGCTTTGCTCGGCGCAGCAGCATTGGGTGATATTGGCCGTCACTTTCCTGATACAGACCCACGTTATAGCGGTGCCGATAGCCGGGAATTATTGCGCCATGTGATTTCGTTGATTAACGGCAAGGGGTATAGCCTGGGTAATGCCGATATGACCATCGTAGCTCAGGCACCAAAAATGTCGCCTTACATTGAACAAATGACCATCAATATTGCTGCCGATTTAGGCTGTGATATCGACCAAGTAAACGTAAAGGCAACGACAACAGAAAAGCTGGGTTTTGAAGGTAAGGGAGAGGGGATTGCTTGTCAGGCGATTGTGTTGCTGACTTAAATATTACGTCATAAAAGTTCTCAAAAATTGCAAAGGAAAGCAGTTATGTATCAAACACGAAGGATCGGTCTAAATTACTCTGAAAGCCTGTCTAGGCTTTGTGCCTACCTTAAAACTTCTAGCCCTAATTCGTTTTTAGTTTTCTTACATCTCCAGCAGTTTTTTTCTAAATTGAACAATCAATATTGCCAGCTTGGTTGGTGAGGATTTATTTATGAAAAAAAACGCATCCCCCTTTTTGAGAAAGAGTCTCTGCGTAGGAAGTTTGTATGAATAAACACAAAACACAACAGGGTTTTGGCGTTGTAAAAGTGCTTGTTTCAATTCCCCTCGTACTGATTGGTTTGGTGATATTGGTTTTTACCTATACAGAATTGAATAAAGCGTATTGGGACTATCGGGTAAAAGAGTTGTGTGAGGAGGATGGGGGGGTAACAGTTTTTGAGACAGTAGTATTAACCAAGGAAGAGCATGAAAATCTAAGTGCTTATATATCAACTAGAAAATCTACAACAAAAGTGAATGGATATTTTTTTGAATCCGATACGGAAATTATCAGAGAAAAATCCCCAGTTGTTCGTAGATATGTTTCACATTTGTATAGAAGTTCAGATAAAAAAATACTTGCTTCAAGGGTAGGTTACTCAAGACGGGGCGGAGATATACCAACAGGTATAAGCCATCCTTCAGGGTTTTCTTGCACACAACTAGTTGGTATTAATAACGATATTATTGGGTCAATATTTATTATTAAGGAAGAATAAATATGTCGTCTTCAAGTGAACTATTTGACAGCGCAGAATTAGCTCTTGCATCGTACGCGTTGTTCCCGCTAATCACTTCATCTAAATTGACTTCTGCATATACAGGCGATCTTAAGGATACATGCATGACTCAAACCCCAATTAAAGGGGTCGTAACGATTATTTTTTGATCAGATTTTTCTAGCCTTTCCAATCTGTTGGCCAGACATTCTTAGAATTCCAGTCCGTTTGTAAGTAGAGTTGTTCTACCTTTTCTCTTGCCCAGGGGGTTCTTCGTAAAAACTTGAGGCTGGAGGAGATGCTGGGGTCATTGGTAAAGCATTTAATATTGATACGATCCCCCAGTTCTTCCCAGCCGTATTTTTCCTCCAGTCGAGTGACGATCATTTTTAGTGTTACGCCATGCATGGGGTCTTGCTGGGTTGGCTCGCTCATATTATTTGGTGTTATCACTGCCTTGGGATGCTGGGTTTTCTTCAGCTTTTTTTACGCGAATTTTATTGCCATCGACCTCTTTACCATTCAGGTTTTTCATGGCTGCCTTAGCTTCACCGTGCTTGGGCATTTCTACAAAGCCAAATCCTTTGGAGCCGCCGGTTTGCTGGTCTATAACAAGCGTGCAGTATTGTACGGTACCTTGAGCTTCGAATAGGGTTTTGAGTGATGCTTCTGTAGTGGTGCGTGCTAAATTACGTATTAGTAGTTTCATGGTGATTAGGGCCATAGGGTGATTAAGGCGTAGGAACTATACAGTGTCTTATCCGACCATTCACGAATAACAGTTTGTTTCCTTTTTTGCATCTCTATTTTTGGTTTCCCATTCCTTTGGCTGTTTTGCTATTTATCGTACTGGTTTACCCCTTTGTGATGTTTTTAAATAATCGACTTGTATTTGCAAATGATAATCATTATCATTTAAAAGAAATGGCGGTTGAGATGATTCTCAGTATAGATGTTTAGAGAGGAAGGTTATGAAATTACGATTTCTTTGTGCTGGTCATCGCGAATGGTTAAACGATAGTCCCGGGTGTGCAGTTGATTGTTGGTCTAATGGCTTGGAAACAGGAAAAATATTGTGTGAAGAGGGCCACTGGAAAGAAGCGCTTCCCTATGTTGGGTGTGCGTATGAGGCCTCTGAAATCATTCTGTCTACCCAGTATATGGATCGCTACAATGCAATTCGTTTTTTTACTTCCTCGGTTTATCTTCTTGCCAAAGTGTTAGTGAAGTTGAATGACTTTGAGGAGGGGCGGCGAGTTTATCAATCGGCTATTCAGCGTTTAAACAAGGCGTTAAGTACCACCTGTCATGACAAGTTGTATATAAATCACCATTTAGAGCTTCTTAGAAAAAAGCTAGAAGGTTTGGCTGTGTTACCCAGATATGCTCCCCCCGTTTCTGCAGTTGAGTTGAGAAAGGTTGAGAGGGTTATGCATTAATGGCTTAAAAGCAAGCAAGGAGACATTACATGAAAGCTAGATTTAATGAACCCAGTTGCAGAGCATTCTCCCCTCAGGGTGAGTTTGGTCATCAACTATTTAGCAGAGAGAATGTATCTGGTGCTGAGCCAGTGATAAAGGCAACGTTTGTTGCCATTGAAATGAATGTTGGTACGTTACAGCGACTGATCGCGGAACACAGGTTGGTAGCCGAAGAGTTACATTGCTTGAATGGACAATCGAAGGACGTTGTTCGAAAGGCTCTTCTCGATGCCTTGTGTGTTTAGCGTGTCAGTAGTTCAGGCCACACAATTTGTTTGGGCGAAAAGCCTAGCAAGTTTATCTATCAGCTAGCATGAGCTTTTTCTATATAGCCCAATTCTAAATGGCTCAATAGGGTCTCCATAATATGATTTATCTTTTTAAATCGTTCTGGCTCAGAAAGTATCTTTTCAGCATTTTGAACATATAAGCTGCCATCCAGTTCATTTTTACAATGAATCGTTAAATCTAGTGCAGATTCTGGTGTGGTCTCCAGATGAAACTGTAGAGCGATAACGCGATCTTCAATGATAAACCCCTGATTCTTACAAGCTTTGCTGGAGGCTAACGGTATTGCCTTATCTGGTATTGAGAAAGTGTCACCGTGCCAGTGGAAGACATCAAATTCAGTCGGTAGGGCAGAGCCTAAATCTGTTGTTTTGGCTAAAGCGGAGAGTTGTATGGGAAACCAGCCAATTTCTCTAAAGGAATTTTTTGTAATATAAGCACCTAATACATCGGCAATAAGTTGTGCACCCAGGCAAATGCCCAGCACGATTTTTTTCTGGTCGAGAGTCTGTTTGATAAAGGTTTTTTCTTTGGCTAACCAAGGGTGGATAGCTTGGTCATCGACACCCATAGGCCCACCCATCACAATCAACCAATCAATAGCATCCAATGAGGGCAGTTGTTCATTGTCGTACAGATGCGTCACTGTAATGGTGTGGCCACGGTTTTTTAGCCATGCCTCCATACTGCCTAAACCTTCAAAAGGAACATGCTGTAAATAGTGAATGTTCATAGTTGCTTGAGTTTCTCTAATGGATAAAGGGTATCTGAATTTTCTATGATAGAAGGTGAGGTTTGACTCTTGTGCGAATGCTCGTAAACTGCCTGCCATATTATCCATATCATCAACCCTTATCCTAAGGTAAACCACTATCAATAGGCAATTTTTTCTCGATTTTCCGTTTGCTTATGAGGCTTTAAATGCCACGGCTTTATTTCGTTCAGAGCTGGAGGATTTTCAGGTAGATGAGGTGTTGGATTTCCCCTTCTCTGGTGAAGGCGAGCACCTTTGTTTACACATTGAAAAACGAGGAGAAAATACCCGTTGGGTGGCTAAGCTGTTGGCAGAGTTTTTTGATGTGGATGAAGTCGCCATTGGTTATTGTGGACTAAAGGATCGTAGGGCGGTGACGCGGCAGTGGTTTAGCGTACATTTACCCAATACACCTGGGGTCACATGGCCAGACCCTACTATTATAGAGGTGCCAGAATACAAGGTCTTAACGTCTTGCCTCCACAATAAAAAGTTACGGCGGGGGATGCACAAGAAAAATCGTTTTGTGATACGACTGCGAGAAATTCAAGGTGAGAAAGAAGCCTTGGAAACTCGGCTGCAGCAAATTCTTCAACAGGGTGTCCCCAATTATTTTGGTGAGCAACGGTTTGGCATTGACGGGGGAAATTTACCCGAGGCAGATCGGTTGTTGAGAAGGGAGTACGGTGCTGATAGAAAAAAAGGACGTAGAAAGCGTGGTTCTCCTCGCGGTGGTATTTATTTGTCTGCTGCCCGGTCGTATTTGTTTAATCTAGTCTTGGCTGAACGTATCAGGCAGAATTGTTGGCAGAGCCTTATGGAGGGTGAGGGTTCTTGTTCAGGCGAGTCAAACTCATCAGTTGGTCAAGTCACCGTAGCCGATACTACGGGGCCTATGTGGGGCAGGGGTAGAAGTTCAGAACCAGAGGCTGTTCGCAAGCTTGAGCAATCCGTTTTGGCGGACTGGCAAGAATGGACCAATGCACTTGAGTTTAGTGGTTTGCAGCAAGAGCGGCGTCCACTGGTGCTTCATCCAGAAGGGTTGAGTTGGGAGTGGTTAACGTCAGAGAGTAACCTTGAAGAAGGTAGGGATCTTGAATTGTCATTTGCCTTGTCTTCTGGCAGTTTTGCTACCTCAGTTCTTAGGGAATTATTCACATTGCATGCTCCAACGCCTGTGGTCGCACTAGCACCCCCGCTGAGTGTCGTAATCTAAGTGCTGTGGTATAGTTCTGCCTTTAAAAATAATAGGGGTTTCTAGGGTGAATACAGTTGAGTTCGGTGGCATTGGTATGACCTCCCAGAGGACTCGGGAACGTCTTATCCAGCGACTCAAGGACCAAGGTATCAGCAATCAGCGGGTACTTGATGTCATCAGAGTAACACCTCGTCATTTGTTCCTCGATGAAGCTCTGGCTCATCGAGCTTATGAAGATACAGCGTTACCCATTGGTTATGGTCAGACGTTGTCTCAGCCTTATATTGTGGCGTTGATGACAGAAATTTTGTTATCTCTTGGACCCCGTAAAAAAGTATTGGAGATCGGTACCGGCTCGGGTTATCAGGCGACGGTATTGGCTCAGCTTGTTGGTCAGGTTTACAGTGTAGAGCGCATTAAGCCATTGCTGGACAAGGCGCGGGAGCGGCTGCGTAAGTTAGGCCTGCGTAACGTTAGATTGTCTCACAGCGATGGTGGTTTGGGTTTGCCAGATTATGCGCCCTACGATGCTATTCTCAGTGCTGCAGCCCCCCACGAAGTACCTGAAGAACTTCTTCATCAGTTAGCACCTGACGGTATTTTAATTATTCCTGTGGGGCCGGGCGATGAACAGGAGCTGCGGGTTATTACCCGTGATGGCGATAGCTCAAAATTTGAAGAGCGAGTAGCGGAAACGGTGCGCTTTGTTCCCCTTCTTAGTGGCACTACTCGCTAGCGTCGTTAATATATCTGGCTGTTACGTGTCATTATCTTCTAAAATTTTACCCTCAAATTTTACCCACGTTGAATGTGAAAATGGATAAAGCAAAACATTGGCTATTACTTTTTTTTAAGGGCATGGCCATGGGTGCCGCCGATGTTGTGCCAGGCGTTTCTGGGGGAACTATTGCATTTATCAGTGGTATTTATGAAGAGCTGTTAGATTCTATTGGTGCGGTTAATCTGCGCTCTCTAAAATTATTGAAAAGTGATGGTCTAGCCGCATTTTGGCGAGAAATTAACGGTAATTTTTTATTGGTTTTATTTAGTGGGATTTTACTGAGTATAGTGTCTCTTGCTCACTTGGTGAGTTACTTGTTGGCTGAAAAGCCTATCTTAATTTGGTCATTTTTCTTTGGGCTCATTGTCGCGTCTATTATTTATATTTTCCGTCAGCTTCCTCATTTACGTTGGCAGGAGTGGCTGGGTTTGTGGAGTGGCACTATTGTCGCATTAGCTGTTTCCTTTGCACCACGAATGCAGGGAACAGAAGACCTTTTTAGTTTGTTTTTCGCCGGGGCTGTGGCTATTTGTGCCATGATTCTTCCTGGGGTTTCTGGCAGTTTTATTTTATTACTGCTGGGTGTTTACCCCATTATCATTGGTGCTATCAGTGAGTTTCATTGGCAAATTTTACTGGTATTTGTTTTGGGCTGTGGCTTCGGGCTTTTAGTTTTTTCACGTGTTTTATCCTGGCTTTTACACCATTATCATTCGATTACCATTGCTGTGTTAACAGGTTTCTTATTAGGCTCATTACTGATTGTGTGGCCATGGAAAGAGTCCCTGGAAGTTATGATCGACGAAAAAGGGCGGGAGATCGTTTTGTCTCATAATTTGCTGATGCCCGCAGAGTTTGGTGCTGTAACCGGTATTGATCCCAATACATTAGCTGCTGTCGGTTGTATGTTTTTAGGCTTGATTGTAGTGTTGTCGCTAGAGTTTTTGGGTGGGAAACGTCAAAAGCTTTAGTGGTTGGATATAGTTGATATGAGTGAGGTGGGGCGCCTCTGAGCAGGCTATGTTAAAGCCAGCTGTAAAATGGTAAAACTATCCATATAAATCGCTCACAATGAAAGGAATTAGAATTTGCCTTGTAAACCAGATGTAGCGATGTCTTTTCGATGGTGCACATTGTTTACCTGGGCTTTATTTTTGTTTCTGTCGGGTTGCCATACACCTTCAGCTCCTATTGATTATCGTCCGCAGCCACCCAGCGAAAAAATAAATTATCATTTGGTTTCTCAAGGCGAAACCTTATTTTCTATCGCTTGGCGTTATGAAAAAGATGTACAGAAACTTGCTCGCGCCAATGGTATTGCTCAACCGTATACTATTTACGGCGGGCAGCGATTAACACTGGATACTAGTCGAGTTTCTCGCACCGTTAGACGGCCTTCTTCCAATAATAGTAAGCCAAGTGCTCCTTCCTCCAGCAATAAGAGTAGAGCGACGCCAAAGGCAACCGTGTCGGCGCCAAAACCAACACCTTCTTTTAAGAGTTGGCAGTGGCAGTGGCCTGTTCAGGGCAATGTGTCAAAGAGTTTCGGTAGCTCCTCCCTTTTTAAGGGTGTTGATGTGCAGAGCTTTTCTGGAGCACCAGTGGTTGCGGCAGCCCCAGGTGTAGTTGTTTATTCGGGAAGTGGGTTGCGTGGGTATGGGCAGCTTATTATTGTAAAACACAGTAATGTCTTTCTCAGTGCTTACGCTCACAATCGAAAAATCTTTGTTAAGGAAGGCCAGTCTGTAAACGGCGGCCAAAAAATTTCTGAAGTCGGTGGCGACCCATCTAATAGAAAGCGTCTTTACTTTGAAATTCGAAAGGATGGGAAACCCGTTGACCCACTACGCTATTTGCCAAAACGTTGATGGATAAATCCCTTTAGTTTCAGTGTTAACATCTTCAGCTTAAATGGTAACTTTATGATATGTAGTTGACTACATGGGTGAGTAAACCGGTGAGAGTTGTTTTATATATTCTGGTTTGGTGGTAGATTTCATGGTGTTGCCAACATAATAAATATTATGGAATGACTTAATTCTGTTAGTTTCGGAGATTATCGTTGCTTGCAGGGTGTCGAATCTCTCAGGGGCTTTTTTTTAAGAGGCGTTCTGCGAGAAGGGAGAGATAGATAAAGGGCGGATGTTTTCTGTGGTGAGAGATATTAATTTCCACAATGATGATGAAAAAGTGCAAGTCTCCAAGAGTAAAGCGGAGAAGGTGCTTGATGCTGCTAGTCTTTACCTTAAAGAGATTGGCTATGCGCCGTTGTTAACTGCGGAGGAGGAGGTGTTTTACTCGCGTCTGATCGCTAAAGGTGATGACGCGGCCCGTAAGAAAATGATTGAAAGTAATCTTAGGCTGGTTGTCAAAATTGCTCGTCGTTATGTTAATCGTGGTTTGTCCCTGTTGGATTTGATTGAAGAGGGGAATATTGGATTGATGCGCGCAGTAGAAAAATTTGATCCGGAATTGGGTTATCGTTTTTCTACCTATGCGACATGGTGGATTAGGCAATCTGCCGAACGTGCGTTGATGAATCAAACTCGCACTATTCGATTGCCCATTCATGTGGTTAAAGAATTGAATGTGTACCTGAAGGCTTCTCGCAAGCTGGCCCAAGAGCTTGAACATGATCCAAGCGCAGAAGAAATTGCGGTGTCGATGGACAAAACGGTTTCGGATGTGTCGAGAATGTTGCGACTTAACGAGCGCGTCAGCTCCGTGGATGTCCCCTTAGGTAAAAATGGCGATCGAACGCTGGTAGAAACGCTGGCAGATGAGCATCCAAATGATCCCGAAGAGCTGTTGGAGGACGATGATCTAATCAGTTCTATTGAAGCTTGTTTGTCTGAGTTGACGGACAAGCAGCGCGAGGTGATAGCTCGACGTTTTGGGCTTCGTGGTTATGACGTGTCTACCTTAGAGGAGGTGGGGAAAGAGATCGGACTCACTAGAGAGCGAGTCCGTCAAATCCAGGTTGAAGCGTTGCGAAGATTACGTGATATTTTGCAAAAAAAAGGGCTGGATTGTAAGCTGTTGTTTGATGAAAGCTAATCCAGTTTTCTTGATTCTAGACTGATTTTTAGTTCAATAATTTAGTCTTCATGGCAACCAGTTTTTGCTTTGGTTTATTTGCCGTCAAGATGTCCTAAGTGCTTTTGAACTACCTGCAGGGTTGGTTTGAACAGTTTTGGAGAAGCACAGACAATATTGCCGCTTTCCATATAACCATCATTACCTTGAAAATCGCTGACCAGACCTCCTGCTTCTTTAACGAGTAAGACGCCTGCTGCAATATCCCAGGGCTTTAAGTTCATTTCCCAGAAGGCATCAAATCTTCCTGCCGCGAGGTAGGCTAAATCGAGTGAGGCCACACCTAATCTTCGAATTCCAGAGGATTCTTTTGCTAAGTCAGTCAGGCAGGCGAGGTAGGGTTTCATGTGCTCAATGGATGGGCTGTTGAAAGGAATCCCCGTGGCAACAATGGCCCCAGGAAAACTTAGACGCCCGGAGACCCGAATTCTGTTGCCGTTTAGGAACGCTCCTCGGCCCCGGCTGGCTGTAAATTCTTCACGGCGCATGGGATCGAGTACCACGGCATGTTCCAGCTTGCCTTTATGGCGGCACCCTATAGATACGGCAAAATGCGGAATACCATGAATAAAGTTGGTGGTTCCGTCTAGGGGGTCAACTATCCACTGATAGTCATTGTCATTGCCTTCAAGTACGCCAGATTCCTCACCGATGATGGTGTGTTCGGGGAAAGCCTTGCGCAAATGATAGATCACCTCTTTCTCGGCGGCACGATCAATGTCTGTGACATAATCATTGCGCCCTTTTTCGTCAACTCTGATTAAATCAGATCGTTCAGAGGCGCGAGCAATTATGTCTCCGGCCTTGCGGGCAGCGCGAAGGGCGATATTGACCATCGGTTCCATCGTGAGAGGTTCCAGCTAGAATGAAAGCGCGGCATTGTACCAGAGCATGTGATGGTATGTTAGTTGTGTAGCGGGTAAAGGCCATGATTTCATCAGTTCTTCCTGATAGAATTCGCGCACTTTTAGGTCTTGGTGTTAGGCCACTCTTTAAATCTTTGGGTTAAATCTTTGGGCTGTACTCTATCTAGGACACGTATTTGACTAGGCGGCTAATACTTTTAGTTGAATCCTTGAGGCAGACACGTGCTATTAGCTTTAGTTGGTGGGTAATTGGATGATTGTTTCTGGAAGAATGTTTCATGAGTAATTTTGACAGGGTTCGTGTTGTACTTGTAAATACAAGCCATCCAGGGAACATCGGCGGTGCAGCCCGGGCGTTAAAAAATATGGGGCTCTCTCGTCTCTACTTGGTTGCCCCGAAAGATTATCCGGCTGACCGAGCTGTCTGGCGGGCAGCAAGTGCGCTCGACGTCTTGGATAATGCGGTTGTTGTAGAAAATTTGGATGAGGCCATTGCCGATTGTGGTCTGGTGGTGGGCACCAGCGCTCGTGAACGTCGTATTCCTTGGCCGTTGGTGAATCCTCGTGAATGTGGCACACGGGTTTGGCGGGAGGCCGCTGAGCATGATGTGGCGATTGTCTTTGGTCGAGAAGATCGAGGGCTAACTAACGAAGAGCTACATAAATGCACCTACCATGTACATATTCCCTCAAACCCTGACTACAGTTCATTAAATCTAGCGGCGGCTGTGCAGGTGCTTTGTTATGAAATTCGGATGGCTTCTTTAGCTGATGAGGGTGGAGTGTTGCCTTCCTTTGATGATTGGGACCAGCCGCCAGCAAAAGCGCAAGACTTGGAAATGTATTATCAGCATTTAGAGCAGGCGCTTGTCGATATAGGTTTCCATGATAGAGATAACCCTCGTCAAACCATGACAAGATTACGTCGCTTGTATGGTCGAATTCGCTTGGATGAGATGGAGATATCTATTCTGAGGGGTGTTCTGACAGCCATACAAAATGCAGCATACAGAATGAAAAAGGTAATAGAATCGAAGAAATAAGTGCATTGTTTTAAGGGTAAGCTATAACCTACTAATAAGGTATGTTATTTACTTGACTAAAATAGTAGGTTTTTGCATAATCATCACTGATATTATTGTTTCTATTAGGTAACAGTGAGGGAATAAAAATGCGGCTGACAACACGGGGCCGGTACGCGGTCACTGCGATGCTGGATCTTGCCCTTCACGGAGATAAGGGGCCAATTAGCTTGGCGGACATCTCTGATCGTCAAGAGATTTCCCTTTCCTACCTTGAGCAACTGTTTGCCAAATTGCGCCAGCAAGAGCTGGTCAGTAGTGTGCGGGGCCCCGGAGGCGGTTATCGGCTGTCTCGTGGTTGCGATGATATCAATGTTGCAGAAATTATTGACGCAGTGAATGAATGTATCGATGCAACAAATTGTCATGGCAAAGGGAACTGTCACAAAGGTGATATCTGCTTAACCCATCATTTATGGGATGATCTCAGTCACCAGATACACAGCTTTCTTAGCAGTATCACCCTGGATAGTCTTGTCCATCAACATGAGGTTCAGTTAGTGACTTTGCCCTTGGGTGAGCGCGCTGAGATCAATATTGCCTGTGAATAAAACGAAACGAGAATTATTGGGAGCTATTGAATGAAACTGCCTATTTATTTTGACTACTCTGCCACGACGCCAGTTGATCCTGGTGTGGCTGAGAAAATGGCAGATTGTTTGACCAAAGAGGGAAACTTCGGTAATCCTGCTTCACGATCTCATGCCTTTGGCTGGCAGGCTGAAGCGGCCGTTGAAAAGGCGCGTGGTCAAGTAGCTGACTTATTGAATGCAGATCCTAGAGAGATTGTTTGGGCTTCGGGTGCTACTGAGGCAAACAACCTAGCAATTAAAGGTTGCGCACACTTTAATCAGAAGAAAGGTAAGCACATTATCACCTCAAAAATTGAGCACAAAGCGGTGCTTGATGCTTGTCGCCAACTTGAGCGCGAAGGATATGAGGTGACCTATTTAGCCCCTGATACTGAAGGCATTATTCAACCTGAAGTGGTAGAGGGTGCCATTAGAGATGACACCACGGTGGTTTCTCTGATGCATGTAAATAATGAAATTGGCACAATCAATGATATAGCCGCTATTGGTGAAATTTGTCGTGAGCACAAGGTCTTCTTTCATGTTGATGCTGCGCAGAGTGCAGGAAAAATTCCTATTGATATGGAGGTCATGAAAGTTGACTTGATGTCACTTTCTGCCCACAAAATTTATGGCCCTAAGGGTATTGGTGCTCTCTATGTGCGCCGTAAACCCCGTGTTCGAATTGAAGCCCAAATGCATGGTGGTGGCCATGAGCGTGGAATGCGTTCAGGAACGTTAGCCACTCATCAGATTGTTGGGATGGGTGAAGCCTTTTGCATAGCTAAAGAGAAAATGGCTGAAGAAAATCAGCGTGTTCTCGTTTTGCGAGACCGATTGTTGGCTGGTGTCTCTGATATGGAAGCGGTGCAAGTGAATGGTTCGTTGAAGCAGCGTGTGGCTGGCAACCTCAACATCAGTTTTGCTTATGTGGAAGGTGAGTCTCTCATCATGGCACTTAAGGATTTAGCTGTTTCATCGGGTTCAGCCTGCACCTCAGCAAGTCTTGAGCCATCCTATGTGCTACGGGCGCTGGGTCTGGATGATGAGCAGGCGCATAGTTCCATTCGTTTTTCTATCGGCCGTTTTACTACGGAAGAGGAGATTGACTACGCCATTGATAAGATTCGTGATGCGGTGACAAAATTAAGAGAGTTGTCTCCTTTGTGGGATATGTACAAAGACGGTGTTGATTTAAGTCAGGTTGAATGGGCTGCACACTAAAATTGAGGATTTGAATTATGGCTTACAGCGAAAAAGTACTTGATCACTATGATAATCCCAGGAACGTTGGGAAGCTGGATGATAAATCCAGTAACGTAGGTACTGGCATGGTAGGTGCTCCAGCCTGTGGTGATGTGATGAGGCTGCAAATACAAGTGAACGACAACGGCATTATTGAAGATGCTAAGTTCAAAACCTACGGATGTGGTTCTGCCATAGCTTCCAGTTCCTTGCTGACTGAATGGGTTAAGGGTAAGACGTTGACTCAGGCGGCTGAGATTAAAAATACGGAAATTGCCGAAGAGCTTGCCTTGCCGCCTGTTAAAATTCACTGTTCGGTGTTGGCGGAAGACGCCATTAAAGCCGCAGTGAAAGATGTGCGACATAAGCGCGGTGAAGATAGTGAATAAATACAGAACAAATAGAGAGGGCACAGAATAATGGCAATTACTATGACAAGTGCTGCTGAAGAGCATGTCGTTAAGCATTTGGCGCATAGAGGGCATGGCCTTGGAATTCGTCTTGGTGTTAAGACCACGGGCTGTTCCGGTTTGTCCTACGTACTGGAGTTTGTGGATGAACATGAGCCGGAAGATAAGCTGTTTGTCAGTGGTGATGCAAAACTCTTTATCGATCCCAAAAGCCTATCTTTTCTCGATGGTACAGAATTAGATTTTGTCAAAGAAGGGCTCAATGAAGGTTTTCAATTCAATAACCCTAATGTTAAGGATGAGTGTGGTTGTGGTGAAAGCTTCCATGTATAAACTTAACGTCTAAGTCATTTCAGCTTTAATCAGGTTTTATAACCGTGGATTTCACCAGTAACTATTTTGAAATATTTGGTTTGCCTGTCAGCTATCAGATCGATTTGGCACTGTTGGCAGATCGCTATCACGATATGCAAAAGGAGTTTCATCCTGATCGTTATGCCGGTAAACCCGCTCAAGAGCAGCGTCTAGCCGTACAATATGCCTCAATTATTAATCAGGCGTACTCAGACCTAAAGTCTCCATTGTGCCGGGCACAATACCTTTTGTCCTTGAAAAGCCTGGATGTTTCAGGTGAGACACATATTACTCACGACCCATTATTTTTAATGCGGCAGATTGAATTGAGGGAAGCATTGTCTGAGCTACGAGAGGCAGAAGAGCCTTTTGCTGAGCTTGAAGCAGTAGCTCAAGACGTCTCATCGCAATATGTGGAATTACAAGAGACATTCGACAGGCAATATCACCAAGCTGATTTTCAAAATGCGATTGAAACCGTGGCCAAGATGCAATTTTTTAGTAAATTGTTGAAGGAGGCTGAACAGCTTGAGCAAGAACTCGACAATTAATTACTAGATGATTTAACCAAGTGGTAAAATATGGTGGTCCTGTTACAGATATCGGAACCCGGGCAATCCCCGGAACCTCACCAACGCCGACGTGCTGTTGGCATTGATCTCGGTACAACAAATTCACTGGTTGCTACGGTAAGAAGTGGTACTCCTGAGACGCTGGTGGATAGCGAACAGCGGCACTTGCTGCCTTCTGTTGTGCATTATAGTGCCTCGAAAGAAGTTAACGTTGGTCACGCCGCGTATGCTCAGTCAGCCGAAGATCCATTGAATACCCTGAGCTCTGTAAAACGTTTTATGGGTCGTGGTATTGGTGATATCAAAACCCTAGGGAGCCAATTGCCCTATGAGTTAATCGTCGATAACAGAGCCGGTGTTGGCGGCATGCCAAATTTTAGAACAGTGGCTGGTGATATCAGTCCGGTATCGGCATCGGCCGAAATTCTAAGAGTCCTTGTTGATCGGGCAGAATCAGCACTAGATGGTGCTTTAGATGGTGCCGTGATTACCGTGCCAGCTTACTTTGATGAAGCGCAGCGGCAAGCAACGAAAGATGCTGCAACACTTGCGGGCGTCAAAGTACTTCGTCTTCTTAATGAGCCTACTGCTGCTGCTGTAGCCTATGGTTTGGATCAGGGTGGCGAGGGTGTCATAGCTGTCTATGATTTGGGTGGTGGCACCTTTGATATTTCGATATTGCGATTATCTTTTGGCGTTTTTGAAGTTCTTTCTACCGGAGGTGATTCGGCACTGGGTGGTGATGACTTTGATAGGATGCTGGCTCAGTGGTTAGGTGAGCAAGCGGGTCTTGAAAATAACTTAAATCCATCCCAGCAGCGTCAGCTATTAATGGCTGCCCGAAAGGCCAAGGAAGCACTTTCTGAGCAGTCACAGGTTGAGGTCAGTGTTGCAGGGTGGACCGGTGTATTGGAACGGCAGCTGTTTAATGACTTGATAGATCCTTTGGTTGATAAAACCCTACGTTCTTGTAGGCGGGCTTTGCGTGATGCGGGTTTAAAGGCGGAAGACGTTGCCAGCGTGGTGATGGTGGGTGGCTCTACCAGAACTCTCCGTGTGCGAGAGAAGGTTGCTGAGGCTTTTGGTCGACAACCCTTGGTGAACATTGATCCAGATCGTGTGGTGGCCATCGGTGCTGCGATACAGGCAGATGTACTTGTGGGTAACAAGCCTGGTGATGAGCTGTTGCTTCTGGATGTGATTCCGCTTTCTCTGGGTATTGAGACAATGGGTGGTTTAGTTGAAAAAATCATTCATCGTAATACCACTATTCCTGTTGCTAAAGCCCAAGATTTTACGACATTTAAAGATGGACAAACGGCGATGTCAGTCCATGTCTTGCAAGGTGAGAGAGAGCTTGTTTCTGATTGCCGTTCTCTGGCACGTTTTGAGCTTCGTGGTATACCGCCTATGGTGGCCGGTGCAGCCAAGATACGTGTGAGCTTTCAAGTAGATGCGGATGGCTTGTTGAATGTGTCTGCCAAAGAATTAGTCAGTGGCGTAGAAGCCCATATTGAGGTTAAGCCTTCTTACGGATTGAATGACGAAGAGGTCACTAGGATGTTAAAAGAATCCTATACCTATGCCAAAGAAGATATGCAGTTACGAGCGCTTCGTGAGCGGCAAGTCGATGCAGATAGAATGTATGAAGATTTGCTCGCAGCACTGCAAGAGGACGGTCGCCGGTTGCTCAACGATGATGAATATCATTGTCTGGAAATGGCTTTGAAGGATTTGAATGACATTCGCCAGAGTCAGAACCACCGAGAAATTGCGCGTCATATCGAAATGGTATCAAAGACCAGTGAAGAATTTGCCGCCAGAAGGATGAATGCCAGTATTCAAAAAGCGTTGGCAGGCCATAGTCTTGATGATATAGAGAGGGACGCGTGAAATGCCTAAAATAATTTTTTTGCCCGACGATAACCTGTGTCCTGAGGGCGCAGTGATAGAGGCTGAACCCGGACAAAGTATTTGTGAGCTTGCGCTTAATAATGATATTGATATTGAGCATGCCTGTGAGATGTCCTGCGCCTGTACCACTTGTCATGTCTATATTCGTGAAGGATTTGATACACTTGAAGAGGCTGATGAGCTGGAAGAGGATTTTCTGGATAAGGCTTGGGGGGTAGAGCCTGACTCAAGACTGAGTTGTCAGACAATTATTAGGGACAACGATTTAGTTGTAGAAATACCAAAATACACCATTAATATGGTGTCTGAAAAACACTAGGAGTCTAATGTGTCACTTAGATGGACAGATGTTCTGGATATTGCCGTTGAGTTATCGGAGATTCATGCTGAGGTGGATCCCCATTACGTCAATTTTGTAGACCTCCGTGATTGGGTGATGGCGTTGCCAGATTTTGATGATGATCCAGGACATTGTGGTGAAAAAATTCTTGAGGCAATCCAGATGGCATGGATTGAAGAACTCGATTAGAATGTGGGCAGAATGACAACAATGGATTAAGGGGTTTTAATGAGCTCTAAAGAAGAGCTTTATAAAGTACTGGTTGAATCAGTCCCCTACGGCACTCTTTTCTTTGCTTATGGTGTCTGTGTCGATGCCAATAACAATGCTCTTAATCTCCTTGGTTGTCGGCTTGACCAGATGGTTGGAGCTTCACTGGATAATATTACCGGTGAGGAATCCTCTGCTTTGGTTGATCTTAAATTGCAGCTTAAAAAAGCGCTTAAACAACAAATCAAAGAAGTTTTTTGGCAATGCCCTCAGAAAAACGGTACTTGTGATGTCACCGTCAATATTGTCTATGTGACAGAGGACGGCAAAGAATTAGTGGTGATGCTGAATCACCAGCAAGTCCAGACCAATCCTGTTGCCGGTTCGGAATTTAGAGATCCGTCACAAACAAACCTATCACCGACTCATTTAACATCAACAAATTCTTCAAGTGTTTCCGACTTAGACTGTAAACCTACTCTTCCCATCCCTCCGGAGTCAGTGCCTTCTTTTCTTGAAACGCCTTTTTTTGAAATGCCCGAGTCAGAGGCAGGCGCCTATGAGTCTCAGGTTGCAGAGAGTGCGCCTATTGTGGCATTCGAACCTGAATTAAAGTTGAAAGACTTTCAGCCCTTTATTAACCCGGTGCTTGGTACTGAGTTGGTGAATGCAGTACAACAACATATGTCTTCAGATGGTGCTGATGATGCGAGACAATCCGTTTTTAGTGAGTCGGCCTCTGATGCCGATAGTATTAAGCCTTGGGAAAAAGCCACGCGGGATCATTTTTATGATGGCTTAACCAATCTACCCAATCGGCAGATGTTGTCTCAAACCATCGCTAACTTCTTAAGTGAGCATCAGAATCAGCAGGTTTGTGGCGCTGTGATGATGTTAGATCTGGACCACTTTAAAGATATTAATGACTCCTGGGGTCATAGTGTTGGTGATCAGGTTATTAAGAAAATCGGACGTGCAGTGGCAAGCCTGGTGACAGGTGAGAATATGCTGTCCAGGATGAGTGGTGATGAATTTGTACTGTTTATCCCTCAATTATCAGACAGTATTTCTCAGGCTGCCTGGGATGCTCAGGCTATCGCTGAAAAAGTAGGTGAGATTGTTGCTACTCCAATATTCCTGGATGGGCACGAAATTATTTTGACGGCGAGCATAGGGATTGCTCTGGTAACAGATTCTTCTGTGACGGCTGATCGTGTCCTCCAATATGCTGATACTGCGATGTATGAAGCAAAGCGTAAAGGGCGTAATAGTATTGCCTTTTTTGATCCTTGTATTACGGAGAAAGCCCAGCGACAAATCGATATGAACACTCGATTAAGAAAAGCCATGGATAACCATGAGTTCGTTCTTTATGTCCAGCCACAAATTTGTGTTCGGTCGGGAAAAATGTTGGGTGGCGAAGTATTACTTCGCTGGATGAGCTCAGATAAGGTTACTAATATGCCTTCGGAGTTTATACCGGTATTGGAGTCCTCAGGTTTGATTGTGGATGTGGGGCGGTGGGTAATTCGTACTGCTTGTGAATATGTACGCAATTTTATCGATCAAGGTATCTGGCAAGATCATATGCGGCTAAGTATTAATGTTAGTCCTCGCCAATTCCGTGACCCACAGCTGCTGGAAATCGTTCAGCACAGTATGAGTAGTTATGATGTTAATCCTAAGTTCCTCAATTTCGAGGTCACGGAAAACTTGGTGATCGATGATGTTGATGAAGCGATTAAAAAAATGGAAGCCATTAAGTCACTAGGGGCCATGTTCTCTATTGATGATTTTGGTATCGGTTACTCATCGATGATCTATTTAAAGCGGCTGCCCTTTGATCAGTTGAAAATTGACCGTGAGTTTATTCGTAATATCCACCGTGACCCAGAGAGCAGGGGGGTTGTGGAAGCTATAATGGCTGTTTCTAAGCAGTATGGACTGCAAGTGACAGCTGAGGGCGTAGAGAATCGTGAAGCATTGGCAATACTGCAAGAGCTGGGTTGTCACTCCTATCAGGGGGCACATTTCAGCATGCCAGTACCCTGTGATCATTTTACTAAATTGTTAGCGGCTTAAGCGGTTACTTAAATCCGTGTCATTGTGTTTGTTGTTTCCTTGTAGCCCTTGGTATTCGGGAGTAAAATCCCCCTTCATTTTTAAGGTGAGAGGGCCGTTAGTCGGTGCTTGTTCACTAAATTGTAATAACCTCATCCCGGAGACACTAATTAATGGCTATTGAGCGCACCCTTTCTATTATCAAGCCTGATGCAGTTGCCAAGAATGTGATTGGCAAAATTTACGACCGTTTTGAAGAAGCTGGCTTGAAAGTTGTTGCTTCTAAAATGCAACAACTCTCTGAAGAGAAGGCTGGTGGATTTTACGCAGAGCATAAAGAACGTCCTTTCTACGGCGACCTGGTTGGCTTTATGACTTCAGGTCCTGTTGTTATTCAAGTACTAGAAGGCGAGAGAGCTATTGTGAAGAATCGTGATCTTATGGGTGCAACCAACCCTAAAGAAGCTGATGCAGGCACTATTCGTGCTGATTTCGCAGAGTCTATTGATGCTAATGCAGTTCATGGTTCTGATTCAGCGGCGTCAGCAGAGCGTGAAATAGCCTACTTCTTTAATGATGATGAAATTTGTGCGCGCTAATTATTTTATCGATGATAGTCCAATGAATCGGAATTCTTTATGACCGAGTCATTGTCTGACATGGGCGCTAAAGTAGAGCCTCAGGAGAGTAAAATTAATCTTCTGGGGCTTTCTGCTGAAAAGCTCACAGATTTTTTTGCTAGTATTGGTGAAAAACCGTTTCGTGCGACTCAGGTTTTAAAGTGGATCCATCAGATTGGTGTGGATGACTTCGATCAAATGACCAATTTAGGCAAAGCTCTACGGGAGAAGCTAAAAGCTGTTGCGGAAATCAAAGCTCCGGAGGTGGTTAGTCAACATGACTCTACCGATGGCACTTGTAAATGGATTATTCGGGTCAGTGGTGGAAGCTGTATTGAAACTGTATTTATACCTGAGAAAGATCGAGGGACACTTTGTATTTCATCCCAAATCGGTTGCTCATTGGATTGCAGTTTTTGTGCAACGGGCAAACAGGGGTTTAACCGAGACCTCACTGCGGCTGAAATTATTGGTCAATTATGGATTGCGGCAAAAGCATTTAACTCTTTAGGTCCCAAAGCAAACAGGGTGGTGAGTAATGTTGTGATGATGGGCATGGGCGAACCCCTGATGAACTTTGATAATGTCGTCGATGCTATGGGTTTGATGCTTCATGACAATGCTTACGGCTTGTCAAAGCGGCGTGTAACGCTCAGTACCTCTGGTGTCGTGCCTATGCTGGATAAGCTGGCTGATGTCAGTGATGTGTCCCTAGCTATATCATTACATGCCCCTAATGATGCGTTGCGCAATGAGTTAGTGCCTATCAATAAAAAATATCCTATCGCGATGCTGTTGGCTTCGGCTCAACGTTATTTAGATAAAATGCCTGATGTCCGTCGTAAAATTACCATTGAATATACACTGATGGATCGGATAAATGATAGAGATGAGCACGCACATGAGCTAGCGCAACTGCTCCGCAATCTTCCTTGTAAAATTAACCTGATACCCTTTAACCCCTTTGATCAATCGGATTATAAAAGGGTGACGAATACCGCTCTCAATCGATTCAGAGATATACTGCATCGTGCTGGACATACAGTCACTATCAGAAGTACCCGAGGTGATGATATTGCTGCTGCATGCGGTCAATTGGCTGGTAATGTAAATGATAGAACCCGACGGAGTGAACGATATCAACGTCAAAACGAGGAACAGCCTGTCAGGTTTGTAAATGGATGATTAGGATGAAAAAGTACAAAGAAAAAAACCTAAAAAATCCAATATGTCTCTGGATAATAGGCTGCATTTTTTCGACAGTTTTAATGACAGGTTGTGTGACGACCAACACTGGGGCATCGCAAAAGTCTAAAGTCGATACCGAAAAAGTTATGGAAAACCGACTTCAATTAGCCTTGGGTTATATGGGTAAAGGTGATCATGAGCGTGCCAGAGAACATCTGAATAAAGCTACTGAGGTGAATAACCGTTCACCCGAGTTACATGATGTGTGGGCATTATTATATCAGCGAGAAATGGAGCTTGAGGCGGCTGAATCACATTACAAAAAAGCACTTAGCTACGACCCAACATTTACTCGGGGTCGAAATAATTATGGTCTTTTTCTGATGCGATTAAACCGAATCGAAGAGGCTCATCAACAATTTGTTAAGGGTTCAGAAGATTTGGGCTATCCCAAACGGGCAGAGCTACTCTATAAAGTGGGGCTGACGGCATTAAAACTTGACCGAGTACAAGAAGCAGAAGATGCATTTACTAAGGCTGCAATATTAAGCCCGCAGATGGCTATGGCTTATCTAGAGCTGGCTGAGATTGCTTATAAGCGTGGTGATAATTCCAGATCTAAGCAATTATTGGATAAATACAATACGACCAAATCAAACGCTAGCCCCAGGGGGTTGTGGTTAGGGATAAGGTTAGAAAATAGTTTTGGTAACCAAGATGCTGAAGCAAGCCAAGGTATGGCCTTGAGGAACTTATATCCCAATTCTCAGGAAAATTTGGAGTATCAAAGCTGGCTAAAAAATGAGCGTAAAAACCCTTAAGAAGGAAACTCAGTCGGAACAAGTAAACCGGGTAAATCCCGGTGAAGTCCTTTGCCGTGCCCGAAAGGAACAGGGGCTTACGGTAGAAGAAGTCATGTTACACCTAGGAATAACTAAACGTGTTTTAAATGCTCTAGAACATGATGAGTATGATTGTTTGCCCTCTCCAATCTACGTCAAAGGGTATATCAAGCGCTATTGTTCAATACTGAATCTTCCCCACGAAGAGGTCTTAACGGGTTTTGATACTCGGATGGGAGCGCTGGGGTTGGGGCTAAGTGAGCCTTCTGTCAGACTGGATAGTGCCCCACGCAAAAAAGTTCAAACGTGGATGGTGGTCGTTCCTGTAGTTTTGATCATTCTAGTTGTCTTTTTACTTTGGACTTTTTTTTCTGGGCCTAGTGAGGCGTTGACTGCTGTAGCTTCGACAGATGCTGTATCCCCAGAGATATCCTCTGAGAAAATGGCTCCTCAGCTGAACCAGACCCCAGAACTTAATGCGGTGGAGGTCGAAGCATCGGTAGATGTTGGTTCTACGGAATTATCTCTTCATCGTCCTGTTACTTCTGGGCCGCAGGTATTACAAATTAATGTCGTGCAGCAAAGCTGGATTGAAATATTGGATGCTCAGGGAGATATTCTCCTTGCGGATTTGAAACCGTCTGGTTATCAGGGGGAAGTGAGTGGCCTAGCGCCATTTGATGTAATCTTGGGTAATGCGCCAGGTGTGGTCCTAAGCTTCAATGGTGAACAGGTGAAAGTGCCTTATATCGATAATGATAAGACGGCCAAATTTAAAATTGGCGATACAGAAGAAGGGTAAGTAAGGCATGCATTCAGAGTCACCCATTCAACGGAGAAAATCACGCCAAATCATGGTCGGGAATGTCCCTGTGGGTGGTGATGCGCCAATTTCAATACAGAGTATGACCAACACTGAAACTACGGACGTGGTTGCGACGGTTGAGCAAATCAATCAACTTGTCAGAGCCGGCGCTGATATTGTGCGGGTTTCCGTCCCCTCTATGGACGCAGCGGAAGCATTTGGTGCGATACGTCAGCGGGTTGATGTGCCCTTGGTAGCAGATATCCATTTTGATTATCGGATAGCACTTCGTGTTGCTGACTTAGGTGTGGATTGTCTTAGAATTAATCCTGGGAATATTGGTAGAGAGAAACGTATACAAGCCGTTGTTGATAAGGCACGTGATCTCAATATACCTATTCGTATTGGTGTGAATGCAGGTTCTCTGGAAAAAGATCTGCAAAAGAAATACGGTGAGCCAACACCTGAAGCACTGGTGGAATCGGCGATGCGTCACGTGGAAATTTTGGATAGCATGAATTTCCATAATTTTAAGCTTAGCCTTAAGGCCTCTAATATTTTTATGGCGGTAGCGGCTTATCGTAAAATAGCGACGATGATCGACAATCCCTTACATTTAGGTATTACTGAAGCGGGTGGTTTGCGCGGTGGTACCGTTAAGTCATCTATTGGCTTGGGTTTATTACTTATGGATGGGATTGGGGACACGCTGCGAGTATCACTAGCTGCAGACCCCGTAGAAGAAGTAAAAGTTGGCTGGGACATGCTTAAAAGTCTTAGACTTCGGAGTAAGGGCATAAATTTTATTGCTTGCCCAAGTTGTTCACGGCAGAATTTCGATGTAATTAAAACCATGAATGCTTTGGAAACCCGACTTGAAGATATAACCGTTCCCATGGATGTGGCAGTTATTGGCTGTATTGTGAATGGTCCTGGAGAGGCAAAAGAAGTGGACATTGGGTTAACGGGCGGTACACCGAATAATCTGATTTATATCGATGGGCAACCGAGTCAAAAGCTTTCTCAGGACAATTTAGTCGATGAACTTGAAGCGTTAATTCGTACCAAGGCCTCTCAAAAAGCCGAACAACAAGAAAACCTGATAGCGAAATCTTAATGAAAAAAATTCAATCCATTCGGGGTATGAATGATTTACTCCCCGAAGACTCACCCTGTTGGCAGTATCTGGAATCGACGGTAGCTGAATTGTTGTCACGCTATGGCTATGGGGAAATACGGTTTCCAATTTTAGAACCTACAGAATTGTTTAAGCGTACCATTGGTGAAGTTACCGATATTGTTGAAAAAGAAATGTATACCTTTGATGATCGCAATGGTGACAGTGTTACCTTGCGCCCTGAAGGAACAGCTGGTTGTGTTCGAGCCTGCGAACAACATGGTTTGACCTTTAATCAGGTGCAGCGTTTGTGGTACCAAGGCCCAATGTTTCGGTATGAGCGGCCGCAAAAAGGTCGGCTTCGTCAGTTCCACCAAATTGGCGTGGAAGTCTTTGGTCTAGATGGTCCGGATATTGACGCTGAACTGATTTCCATGACTTGGCGGTTGTGGCAGCAACTGGGATTAACCGAGGTGGTCACACTTCAACTCAATACTTTGGGGACCAGTGAGTCTAGAGGGCACTATCGTGATGCTCTAGTTGCTTATTTGGAGAAGTGTGAAGACCAGTTAGACGAAGATAGTCAGCGTCGTTTGCATACTAACCCCATGCGGATTCTCGATAGTAAAAACCCTGAAACCCAGTTATTACTTGATGGTGCTCCCAGCTTGCATGACTTTTTGGATGATCGATCATGTCAGCATTTTGAGCAACTTTGCTCAATGCTTGATAGCGTAGGTATACCTTATGAGGTGAATCCACGGTTGGTTCGAGGGCTCGATTACTATGGTAAGACTGTTTTTGAATGGGTGACCAGTTCGTTAGGCGCACAGGGAACAGTGTGCGCGGGCGGCCGATATGATGGCTTGGTCGAGCAGCTGGGAGGGAAAAGCACTCCCGCTGTTGGCTTTGCTATGGGTGTTGAGCGGTTAGTTTTGTTACTTGACGCAGCTGGTGTGGTACCGGATAGTATCGCCCGGCGTGTAGATGCCTATTTTGTTGCCGCCGGTGATGTGCAGTCAGAGGCACTTAAGTTGGGTGAAACTTTACGTACTAGCTGCCCAGGTTTGAGGTTGCAGAACCACTGTGGTGGTGGGAGTCTGAAGAGTCAGATGAAAAAAGCAGATAAGAGCGGAGCTTTTTTGGCTCTTATCCTGGGTGAAAATGAGGTGGCTACGGGGGAAGTGGCCATTAAGTTTCTGCGTGAGGATAAACCACAGCAGACAATACCCTCTGCCAATTTGGCAGCTTTGTTGAATAGCGAACTTTTAATTAATAACGGGGAATGACTGTGGCAGAACATCTCAGTGATGAGGAACAATTAGAGAATTTAAAGCGGTGGTGGAAAGATAATGGCCTCTTTACCATTATCGCTGTAGTACTTTCTGTTGGTGGCTATTTTGGCTGGGATTACTGGAGCGAACAGCGTCAACAAAAGGTTGAAGCAGCATCAGTGCTTTACCAACAAATGATGGAAGTTGCGATTGTCGAGCCTGGACAAAAGACCAACGATACTCAGCACAAGCTGGTTAATGAGCTGGCAACTCAGCTTAAAACAGAGTTTGGTAATAGCCAATATGCACGTTATGGCGCTCTGCTTGTGGCCAGGTTGTCTGTAGAGAAGAATGACCTTAATGCGGCAGCAGAACAGCTTGAGTGGGCTCTTGAAGATGCTGATGAAGGATTGGGCCTGATTATTAAATTGCGCTTAGCAAAAGTGGAAGCATCACGCGGTAATGTGGATCTTGCGCTGTCTATGCTCAATGGCGTAGATGCCAAGACCCTGTCTTCTGCATATGCAGAAGCTCGTGGTGACTTTTATATGATGAAAGGGGATAGCAGTGCCGCTTATGGCTCCTATAAACTGGCTACCGAACTCGCCTCTGATCAAGATAGTCGACTGGCTCCAATACTTCAGCTCAAATTAAATCAGGTGGCTCCCACGACCGAAATTGACGAAGCTACAAATACTGCTGGAGAAGGTGCCTGATGAAAAGAGTGTTACTCATCTCGATGTTCATGCTGTTGTCGGGCTGTGGTTTGTGGTCTGCCTTTGAAGATGCTATTCCTGATTACAACCCTGACGGGTTAGAAGAAGAGGAGCTAAAAAAGGAAAAATCTGAGCCCGCTAAACTGACTAGTTTTGATCAAGAGGTTCATCCGGTAAAGCTCTGGTCTACTCGTGCTGTCGGTGATTATGAGTCTGTGGGCACGGGCCTACAGCCCGTGTTGGGACATGGCAAAATTTATGTTGCTGATAGTGAAGGTTCTGTTGTTGCCATCGATGCTGGTTCTGGTAAAAAAGTTTGGAAAGTAGCATTAGTTACTCCTCTAGGTGGAGGCGTTGGTATTGGTGGAGAGTTGGTGTTTGTCGGCAGTTCAAATGGCGATGTTATAGCGCTTGAGGCTGAAACCGGAACTGAACGTTGGCGTACACAGTTATCTAGTGAAATCTTGGCTGCACCATCAGGTAATGGCGATATTGTTGTTGCTCAGGTTCAGGATGGACGTATTGTCGGTTTAGATGCTCAAAGTGGAAAGGAACGTTGGCAGTTTGAAGTTGAGGTTCCGGTTTTATCTCTTCGAGGTACAGCTCCCCCTCTGGTAGAGGGGGATATGGTGATCGCAGGTTTTGCCAATGGTAAAGTTTATGCTTTTGCTGCGGCAACGGGTGACATGATGTGGGAAAACCGTATTACGGTACCCCAAGGTCGGTCTGAGCTGGAGCGAATGGTCGATATTGATGGCCAACCACTGCTGGTAGGCGATATTGTCTATGCTGCTGGCTATCAAGGCCGAATCGGTGCTGTTAGCAGGACTGGGCGAGGTATTTGGTACCAGGATGTGAGTAGTGTTCACGGACCTGCCCATGGATTACAGCAGATCTATGTAGCTGAGATTGATGGCCAAGTTAAAGCAATGCGCGCGACCAGTGGCCGTGTCTTGTGGACCAATAATCAGTTGTCTCATAGAACGTTAAATCGACCTTCAGTTGCGGGTGGATACTTGTTGGTAGCTGATATACAGGGATATTTACACATACTTTCACAAACGGATGGTCGTTTTGTTGGGCGAACCAGAGTGGATAGTAGTGGTGTGAGCGCCCCGATGGTCACGGATGGCGATATCATTTACATTCTGGACAACGATGGCGGCGTCAGCGCATATAAATTCGAATAATCCACTGCCATTTTTCGTGTAGAATGCCGCCTCTATCTTTAGTTGGCGGCATTTTTGTTTCTGGTGCTGGCTTCTTCAGCATTGTTGGATTTAATAATCCTTGATTAAACGTATTGAGCTAAACAAATGATTCCGGTATTTGCCCTAGTGGGTCGCCCTAATGTAGGTAAATCAACACTTTTTAATCGGCTAACTAAGTCCCGAGATGCATTGGTGGCTAACTATCCTGGCTTAACTCGAGACCGAAAGTACGGCGAAGGTGAGATGCTGGGGCGACGGTTTATGCTGATTGATACTGGTGGTATTACTGGAGAGGAAGAAGGCATTGATTCGGCAATGGCAGAGCAGTCTATGCTTGCTATTGATGAGTCTGACGCGGTTCTTTTTATTGTTGATAGTAGGGATGGCCTTACACCAATAGACCGCCAATTGGCTAAATACCTGAGGGAAAAACAGCGTAAGGTCTACTTGGTAGCCAATAAAATAGACGGCGTTAATCCAGATATTGCTACTGCAGAATTTTTTGAGTTGGGCTTGGAAGATGTTTACCCAACAACGGCGACCCACGGCCGAGGTGTTAAGTCCTTAATGGAAGCTGTACTGGAACCTTTCCCAGAGTTAGAACTGGAAAATTTTAACGATAAAGATCGCGGTATTAAGATTGCCATAGTGGGGCGACCCAATGTAGGTAAGTCTACCTTGGTAAATAGGATGTTGGGTGAAGAGCGGGTAGTGGTGTTTGACTTGCCAGGTACTACCAGAGACAGTATTTATATTGATTATGAGCGTGAAGGTAGAAAGTACACGTTAATTGACACGGCGGGTATTCGTCGGCGTAAAAATATATCACTTACGGTAGAAAAATTTTCTATCGTTAAAACGCTACAGTCTGTGGATGACGCCAATGTTGTTGTATTGCTGATTGATGCTCAGGAGGGGCTGGTTGATCAGGATATGCACCTAATGGGTACGGCCATTGATTCCGGTAGGGCACTGGTTGTTGCCATCAATAAGTGGGATGGTCTGGAAGCGGATAACAAGGAATGGATTAAATCCGAACTGAAGCGGCGCCTAAGATTTGTAGATTTTGCAGATGTGCACTTTATTTCGGCTCTTCACGGTACAGGTGTTGGTCATTTGTATGAGTCCATAGAAAATGCCTATTCTTCAGCGACAGACAAGTTAAATACTAACCGTTTAACCCTAATTCTTCAGGATGCGGTAATAACGCATCAACCACCGCTGGTTAGAGGCCGTCGTATCAAATTACGTTATGCCCATGCGGGAGGTAAAAATCCGCCAGTTATTGTTATTCATGGCAATCAGGTTGATGCGATTCCAAATCACTATACCCGTTATTTGGAAAAAACTTTTCGTAAGGTATTAGAGCTTCATGGAACACCGATAAAAATTGAGTATCGGTCTGGAGATAACCCCTATGAGGGTAAAAAGAACAAACTGACGTTACGTCAAGTATCGAAAAAACGACGCTTGATGAAACACGTTAAAAAGAAAAAATAAAAACTACTTGGTTAAACCAATGACAGATTGCAGTTTAGGTTAACCCCTATGTCTATGATCTCGTCAATGTTTAGGCTGCTGCTTTTTCTTGTTTTTGTATCAATAATCGATAACTACAGGCAAAGTCGGCTACGGTTCCTTTTGCTTTGGGGTGAAAGTGGCGGAGCCAAAATTTGCCCAATTCTATAGGGTTGTTTGCATCCGGTAGTTCTTGATTTGCTCGGCGATAGATCATCCATGCTATGGCGGTGGCATAGGTAAGATTGGTGATTAACTCTCCGTGTGGTGCCCTTAAAAAACTGCGTTGCCCTGCCATTCCTCTGACCTCACTGGCTAAAGATGGGTCATTGATCAGGTATTTGTCCCAAACTGCTCGATGCATTAACGGAGTAATATGGTACAACCCCACACGCCTCCCTTTGTTCCAGCCACCTAGCCCAGATTCCTGCGCGGCCGTACCCAATAACAAATTTTCGGCAGCAGGGGACCAATCATTAAGATAATTAAGTGCGTCCCGAATCACCAAATGACGTAGGTCATCAGCAGTAAAAATCATGGTTTAACTCCTGCTTTATATTTAAGATGTTTCCATTTTATATTATTTTGTTTATTTTTTAACAGGTTATGATGATATATTCAAGTTAAATTAACAATAATGATGTAACTTTTAATGATTTACATGGTCGCTGTATGTTATTTGAACAATATGATGTTATGTCTATTGTGGATGTTATTCGGGGAAGTCTAGGTGACAATGAAACCTCGGACCCAAATCACTAATAACTGGAAAAGGGTAGGACAGTTGATTAAATTAAATCTATTCTATTTAGGTTTAGTCTCTACCGTTCGTTGGGACGTTAGTCGTTTTTACACCGCAATCAATGGTTACAGCAAACCCTATAGGGTGTATTAATGATGAGTAGCATGGTTCGTAGTCTAATTTTTTTGGTATTACTCTGTGCTGTCGGCGGCTATCTCTTTTATCTGAAAACAGGCGTTTTTCCTTTTCCAAACCGAATATTGACCTCTTCGGGGGATGGCGGGGGACGTGACTTAAGCCGGCTTTCTGAGATGCCCGCTCTAAATAGCGTGGAACGTGAGGTTGTCATACAAAAGTGGCAGGATGACAAGGGCGTTTGGCATTTTTTAAATGAACAAAAAAAGTAATGGGTTGGGGTGATCTGGTAGACGACGAAATGTTGGGTTATGTTCATGGTGCTGAGTTTAGTGTCGAATTTAAAGGTAATGATAGTAAAAATGTCTAGTTTAAAGCACTAGAATTAATTTTGAGGAACGGGCGGCTAACTATCCTCCTGGTAATCTTTGGGATGAAGAGTCAATGAATAGGCGAGCAATATGTCACACAGAATAGAAAGTGATTCTTTGGGCAAAGTAAGTGTGCCTGATAGCGCTCTTTGGGGTGCACAGACCCAAAGAGCCAGTGAAAATTTTCCCCATATCGGTTATCCCATGCCTGGGGGTGTAATACATGCGTTAGCGCTGATAAAGAAAGCTGCCGTTATGGCGAATACAGAGTTAGGTGATCTGGATACTGGGCTCAAAAAATCGATGATTCAGGCCTGTGATGAAATACTGGATCATCAGCATGATGACCAATTCCCCTTGTCTGTCTGGCAAAGTGGCAGTGGTACACAGACCAACATGAACATGAATGAGGTGATCTCAAACCGTGCCAACGAAATTTCTGGTCATAGTCGTGGTGAAAAATATCCTGTGCACCCGAATGATCACGTCAATATGTCACAATCATCCAATGATGTGTTTCCAACGGCCATGCACTTGTCGACGCTGTTTGGTTTGAATCAAACACTTATTCCAGCATTGACGACCCTAAAGGAGGCATTGTATGAGAAGTCAAAGACTTTTGAGGAGCAATGGAAAGTAGGGCGTACTCATATGATGGATGCTGCCCCCATCACTCTGGGACAAGAGTTTTCGGGGTATAGTTGTCAGATTGATGGTGGTCTTAAGCAGCTTGAACACGCCAAGAAAGAATTATATGCGTTGGCTATTGGCGGGACGGCAGTGGGAACGGGCTTGAATACTAAGAACGGCTGGCAAGATACTATTATCAAGCACCTGCGTTCACAGACTAACTTGCCGGTAACCTCTGCTGACAACAAGTTTATGGCACTTTCTACGCATAATGCATTGCTGAGTGTAAGTAGTGCGTTACGTCAGATAGCAGCTGATTTCCTTACCATTGGCAATAACATTCGCATGCTGGCCAGTGGCCCCCGAGCAGGGTTGGCGGAAATTATATTACCTGCCAATGAGCCCGGGAGTTCTATCATGCCGGGTAAGGTTAATCCCACACAAATTGAGTCACTGACAATGATTGCGGTTGAGGTCATGGGTAATGACACTACCGTTGCAATGGCTTGTTCCCAGGGACATTTACAGTTAAATCTGTTTAAGCCCGTCATTATTCATAATATCTTGGCATCGATTCAGTTACTTGCTAACGGAGCAAATCACTTTCAGCTGTATTGTGTGAAAGGCCTTGAGTGCAACCATGCTCAAGTATCGAGCAATCTTGAGCGGTCGCTAATGATTGTGACCGCCTTAACACCACGACTTGGTTATGACAAAGCAGCAGAAATTGCCAAATATGCCCAAGAGCATGATCTAACCATTCGCGAGGTGCTGGTCAAGAAGAAGATTATCTTTGGCGAGGAGTTTGATGAACTAATCAAAAAACATGTATTAACTCATTGATATAAATATATTTTTTATAACAAAGTGCTGTTAATATGTACCGAGTTCTGTTTGAATTTAACCTATTCAGTGAAACCAATGTTTCAGTTTTTGGCTGGCCTTTAACTTAACATCATCATCAATATAGTTAGCAATCGTTGATACAGCAGTCGCAATAGCCGCCATATCATCAGTGTAGCCACTGATAGGAATAAAGTCGGGAATGGCATCTGTGGGGAGTATGAAATAGGCTAATGTGCTATAAACTACCGCTTTTGCCCAAGGGGGAGTTTTTTGATTTCTGGCCGCATAAAAGAGCCAAAGGCTTTTCTCGACCAAGTCACAACCCGCAGCTTTTGCTGAAAGTTTTAGCTTTATCCAGAAGTCAGTACCTGAGTAATGATTTTTTGAACTGGACTCTTTAAGCGCACGAGCTACCTGGTTTACCATCTTTACAGAGTAGCGCGATTATATGTTTTGTCAAAGATTTCTGTGAGTGATCAGGGTATCCCTGTTAGCACAAAGGGTTATTTAACCGTGGACTCACATTTGCTCCATTACCTCTATACCGAGTAAATCCAAGCCTTGGGCCATAATTAGTGACGTGAGCTGGCAAATCGCTAGTCGGCTCTGTTTTGTTTGGGAAGCGATATCATCTTTAAGAATTGGGCAGTGCTCATAAAAGCTCATATACGCGCTGGCCAATTCATAGAGGTAATTACAGAGTACGTGAGGGCAGGCCTCATCTGCTAACTGCTGGAGTACTTCTCCAAAGTTGAGAAGTTTAAGCGCTAGGATTTTTTCCTGTTGCTCGTTAATATCGATATTTGCAGTTACTTCAATGTGATCAATGCCGGATTTACGAAAAATACTGCGAATCCGAGTGTAAGCGTATTGAAGGTAAGGCGCTGTATTACCTTCGAAGCTGAGCATGGCATCCCAGTCAAAGATGTAATCATTGGTTCGAGTTTTACTGAGGTCTGCATACTTAACAGCACCGATGCCCACTTTTTGGCTAATTTCAGCAACTTCGCTTTCAGAGGATGCCGGGTTTTTTTCTTTTACCAGGATACTCGCACGCTCAACGGCTTCATGAAGCACATCGATTAACTTGACGGTACCGCCGCTACGAGTTTTGAAAGGTTTGCCATCCTTACCCATCATTGTGCCGAAGGGGTGGTGTTCTAATGAAATGTTATCTGTGACAAATCCAGCTTTTCTTGCCAGGGTAAATACCTGTTTCATGTGAAGAGATTGACGGACATCGATAAAGTACAGAATGCGATCAGCTTTTAGTAGGTTGCTGCGATATCTCAGTGAGGCTAAATCGGTCGTGGCATAAAGATAACCTCCCCCCGATTTTTGTATAATAACAGGGCTTGGATTGCCCTTTTTATCGGCGAGTTCTTGTAGGAATACCACTTGGGCACCTTGATCTTCCACCGCGAGTTTTTGTTGCTGTAATTCATTCAGTACATTGGCCAAATCGTCGTTGTAGGCACTTTCAGCTCGGATGTCAGTATGTTTTAACGTGACATTGAGGTCGCGGTAAATGGCTTCACTGTGAGCGACAGAAATATCAATAAATCGTTGCCAAAGTTTACGACAGTGCGTATCGCCGGATTGTAACTTAACGACGTAATGACGTGCTTTCTCTGCAAAAGCTGGGTCTTCATCAAAGTGTTTTTTCGACTGCTGATAAAAAACTTCAAGATCACCCAAGGCCAGCTCAGCCTGTTCACCTTCCCCCAATTGTTCTTCCAATTCAGCAATTAGCATGCCGAATTGAGTGCCCCAGTCGCCCATATGGTTTTGGCGGATAACGTTATGACCGAGGTACTCCAGTGTGCGTGCCACTGCATCACCAATAATCGTGCTGCGAAGATGTCCAACATGCATCTCTTTGGCGAGATTGGGTGAGGAATAATCCACTACTACTGTTTGGGGGGCGGGCTTGTTGGCCCCCAAATTTTTATCTGAGCTCAGCTTTTGTAATTGTTGACTTAGGAATTCTGCTGACAGATGAATGTTGATAAATCCAGGCCCAGCTACTTCCATATTGTCAGCGATTCCTGACAGGTCCAGATGATCAATAATTTTTGAAGCTAACTCTCGTGGGTTAGTTTTTAATTTTTTTGCCGCAGCCATAGCGCCATTGGCTTGAAAATCACCGAACTCGGGGCGGGTGCTGAACGAGATGTTTACAGGGCAATCATTGGGAATGTTTGCTGCGGTCATGGCAGCTCGAACACGTTGGTCAAGTAGCGCTTTAATACTCATAAAATACAGTTACATCAGTGATAAAAAGTTTAGCTGGGCATAGAATCCTGAGAATGGGCGATTGTAGTCTGCTGTCAGTAAAAAGTCAGTTTTGGCGTGAATATAGTTTTAGTTAATAGCATTTATGGCGTGAAGCTGACCCGTCTCTTTGATGTAAAAAGATGAATAGCTGAATAGATTGATGCCGACGGACTCAGTCAGTATAGTCATTTCATGAAGATACGAGGAAAAGGTGATCATTCTCGCTAGAGTGTAGAATGCAATGTACTCGGTTTAGGTCTTATATGAGGGTGTGAGATCAAACCCAAAGGATTGGTTTTTGTAGAATGGAGAAGGCATGACAGAGACAGTGTTACAACAAGGCATTGATTTGATGGTATACGGTATGAGTTCCGTATTCTTATTTCTGGTCATACTCGTCACTGTGATTACAGTGGTTTCTACCGTCATAGACCGCTTTTTTCTCGATCAGAAGCCCATGCCAGAAATGGGACATGTAAGCACAGAGTCGCCTTTAAGTCAGGCCGTACCCTCTAAAACAATAAATCCCAAGTTATTAGCCGTTATACAGAACGCCATTGATCAACACCGTGGTAGTCAATAACGGGTTTATTGATTGATTTAAGCCTGTAGAAAAGCTCATGGAGCAAGAGTAGTCATGACCGACCTGAATACACCGTTAGGCATTACTGAAGTCGTATTGCGAGATGCACACCAGTCATTGTTTGCGACCCGTATGCGTATTGATGACATGCTACCCATTGCTGAGAAGTTGGATCAGGTTGGTTATTGGTCCATAGAAAGTTGGGGTGGCGCTACCTTTGATGCTTGTATTCGTTTTCTTGGCGAGGATCCCTGGGACCGAATTCGCCAGCTGAAAAAGGTCATGCCAAATACACCGCAGCAAATGCTTATTCGGGGACAGAATATTCTTGGTTATCGTCACTATGCTGACGATGTAGTTGAGAAGTTTGTAGAGCGTGCAGCCATCAATGGTGTTGATGTGTTCAGAGTATTCGATGCTATGAACGATCAGCGTAACCTTGAAACGGCATTAAAAGCTGTAACAAGGCAGGGAAAGCATGCACAAGGAGCCATGTCTTATACCGTGAGTCCGGTTCATACCATTGACCACTGGGTAGATATGGGGAGGGCCATTGAAGATATGGGCGCAGATTCCATTTGTATTAAAGACATGGCGGGTCTGCTTAAGCCCTATGTAGGCTTTCACCTTGTTTCCAAATTAAAGGAAGCCTGTGATATTCCTATTCACTTACACAGCCATGCGACTACGGGCCTATCCACAGCTACCATCATGAAGTGTGTCGAGGCAGGGGTGGATAACGTGGATACCGCTATTTCCTCAATGGCCATGACATCGGGGCATTCTGCGACGGAATCGGTGGTCGCAATTTTTGAGGAAACCCGCCGAGATACAGGGTTGGATATACTTCTACTGGAAGAAATTGCAGCACATTTCCGTGAGGTTAGAAAGAAATACGCTCACTTTGAAGGTTCTTTGAGAGGTGTAGATTCCCGTATTCTGGTGGCTCAGGTTCCAGGCGGCATGCTAACAAACATGGAAAGCCAGCTTGCTGAACAAGATGCGACAAATAGACTAGATGATGTCCTGAAGGAAATTCCTAGAGTACGTGAGGATTTGGGATTTATTCCTCTAGTGACTCCAACCTCTCAAATTGTGGGTAGCCAGGCAGTGCTGAATGTCTTGACTGGAGAGCGTTACAAGAGCGTATCAAAGGAAACCAAAGGGGTAATGCGTGGGGAATATGGTATTACACCTGCACCCGTTAATGCTGAACTACAAGAAAAAATTCTGGAAGGCGAGACGCCCATTACCTGCCGTCCGGCAGATCTGCTGGAGCCAGAGTTAGGGGGTTTTTGTTCTGAACTGGACGATTTGGCCCGTGAGCAGGATATAGCGCTCACTGAAGGCGAAGAGAAAATAGATGATATTCTAATCTATGCTTTGTTTCCTCAAACTGGACTTAAGTTTTTAAAAAACCGTGGTCATCAAGAAGCCTTTGAGCCGGCTCCTGGCGCTGATCAAAATGTCACTACTACGTCAGCTGAAAAATCTATTTATACCGTGACAGTGGACGGGGTCAGCCATACCGTCGCCGTAGCTGATGGAGGCGATATTAGCGGCATTGTGCCTATAGAACAGTTGATGATATCCCTTGATAGTAGTTCTGATGAGACTGTTGCCACTACTCTTCATACCTCGAGGCATTCAAGTACGGTTGAATCAGATTCCATTAATGCGCCATTGGGTGGGAATATTATTAAGGTGTTAGTAGAACCTGGCCAGCAGGTGGCATCCGGTGAACAGGTCGTTATCCTTGAAGCAATGAAGATGGAGACTGCTGTTTGTTCTCCTAGAGCGGGAGTAGTGGGTCAGATTTGTGCAAAAGAAAGCGAGATAGTTACTGTGGGTGATTGTTTGCTGACGATTAACTAATGCCCAGTACTTGTTTGTTGCAGGATTAGGATGCAAAACTGAATGGAAAAAATGCTTGGTTTATGGCAAAACTCTGGGCTGAGTCAAATGGCGCTGGGACAAGGCATCATGATATTGGTTGGCCTTGTATTACTGTATCTTGCTATTCGCAAGGGGTTTGAGCCATTGCTATTGGTACCCATTGGTTTTGGTACGATATTGGTCAATATTCCGGGAGCCAGTTTTGATGCGGCACCTGTCTATGATGCCTTGGGGCACTTGGAGCAGCCGGGTGGTTTGATGTATTACATCTACCATGTGGGGATTGAGACAGGAATTTTCCCCCTGTTGATCTTTATGGGGGTCGGAGCCATGACTGACTTTGCCCCAATGTTGGCGAATCCCCGAACCCTGTTTCTTGGTGCTGCGGCGCAGTTTGGTATTTTTGCTACGGTAATGGGGGCTATTGGCTTAAGTTATCTGGGTATTTTCGACTTTAGCATCCAGGATGCAGCCTCCATCGGCATTATCGGTGGTGCCGATGGTCCCACCGCGATTTATGTCTCCAGTCTGTTATCTCCAGATTTGTTAGGAGCTATCGCTGTGGCGGCCTATTCATATATGGCTCTGGTACCGATTATTCAGCCGCCGATCATGAAGGCACTGACAACAAAAAAAGAACGACAAATTAAAATGGAGCAGCTGCGCGTTGTGTCCACTAAAGAAAAAATTATTTTTCCTTTGACGCTGTTATTACTTGTTGCGTTGTTGCTTCCTACCGCTGCACCATTGTTAGGAATGTTTTGTTTTGGTAATTTGATGCGAGAGTGCGGCGTCGTCTCTCGGTTGAGTGATACAGCGCAGAATGCGTTGATCAACATTGTGACTATCTTTTTAGGATTGGGCGTAGGCTCAAAAATGAGTGCAGAAAAATTTCTTAATTTTGAGACATTGGGTATTCTCTTGTTAGGGATTTTGGCTTTTTGTATTGGTACAGCCAGTGGGGTCTTGATGGCAAAATTGATGAATAAAATGAGTAAACATCCCATAAATCCTCTTATTGGATCGGCTGGTGTGTCTGCTGTACCCATGGCAGCAAGAGTCTCAAACAAAATGGGTTTAGAATCTGATCCTCATAATTTTTTATTGATGCATGCCATGGGGCCAAATGTGGCGGGTGTCATAGGCTCTGCTGTTGCTGCAGGTGTGATGATTAGTTTGGTGGGAGGTGGTTGATATGTCAGTACAGCAGCACATTGAACGTAAGTTAGCGGAGGCACTAGCACCTTTTAGTTTAACTGTTGAGAATGAAAGTTATATGCATTCTGTGCCTCCAAATTCTGAAACGCATTTCAAGGTGGTTGTTGCTAGTGCGGTGTTTGAAGGGAAGCGTGCAGTTCAGCGTCACCAATTAGTGTATAGCCTGCTTGGTGATGAATTGGCAGACGGGGTACATGCCTTAGCGTTACATACCTATACACCGGATGAATGGTCTGATATTGGTGGTGTCCCAGATTCTCCCAATTGCATGGGGGGAGGGTAAAATGTTTAATCCTTTCGGCTAAGATGTTCCTCGGTAATCTACATCAAGGTGTCTATGCTCGTCTCTTTCTTAGAGACCCAGTTGCATTGAAAAAGAAGTCTTAAATAAAACGAGCGTCACTTGAATAATCAATAAGTCTGCAATACAGGAAAAAATTATGAATATTTTAAAATCGGCTTTAGTTATAACATGTTTATCGCTAACAACATTGGTTTTTGCCGGAGGTGAGCCTGCTGCTAAGGCCTATATTCTTTCACCTGCTGACGGTGCTACTGTTACTAGCCCAGTGACTGTACGTTTCGGTTTGTTCGGTATGGGGGTTGCTCCTGCAGGCGTTGATAGGGAAAAAACAGGTCATCATCATTTGTTGATAGATGTGAAAACGTTGCCAGATTTTAATCACCCGATACCCAGTGATGAGCATCATCGACATTTTGGCGGAGGGCAAACAGAAGTGGTATTGGAGCTGAGTCCGGGAAAACACAGCCTTCAGTTGTTATTGGGTGACTATTCACATACCCCTCACAACCCACCCATATTGTCAGAACCTGTGACCATTACCGTGAAATAAAATAACCTTACAAATTATAGGGTTTATTTAATCTAGATCAATTGGTTAAAGCGCTATTTTTAGTTTAATTCTCCAGAAAATAAGTACTACTACTTTTGGAGAAGGTAAATGGAAAAAAAAAGAGCTTTATCGCTGGCTATAAGCAGTATTTTAGCAAGTGGGTTGTTACTTGGCGCTGCTGGCGTGACCGCTCATGAAGCGGGTGATTTTATTGTCCGGGCAGGTGCTGCACAGGTTGACCCTAATGATGATAGCGATGCTTTGAGGTTGAATGGTACTGCTTTGGCAGGTACAGAGGCTGAAGTTGATGATGATACCCAATTGGGGTTAACTTTCACCTACATGCTGACAAATCATATTGGTGTGGGTTTACTGGCTGCTACTCCTTTTGATCATGATATTGAGGCTGATTTGGGTGCTGTAACTGTAGATGCTGGTTCAGCTAAACAATTACCACCAACCGTAACGCTACAGTACTATCCATTGGAGTCTGCTTCAAAGTTCCAGCCCTATGTGGGTGTTGGTGTAAATTACACGGCCTTCTTTGATGAAGATGTGGATAGTGAGCTTGAAGCGGCTCTATCAGAAACTGGTGGTGATCTTGAGCTAGATAATTCTTTTGGTTGGTCTGCTCAGATTGGTTTTGATTATCAAATTGATGATCATTGGCTGCTGAACGCTGCTGTTTGGTATATGGATATTCAAACTGATGCCAAATTCAAATTTGATGGTGGTACTGTTGTTAAAGCGGATGTTGATATTGATCCACTGGTTTATATGATTGGTATTGGTTATAAATTTTAAATTCCCTGATCACCAAATCTAAAATATAAAAAAGCCGGGCAGATGTCCGGCTTTTTGTCTTTGATTTTTCATGTACAGTTAAGTCATTCTTTGTCCATTTAGATTAATTAGCCAGTACCTGTAACCTTTCAAAATCTAGAATTTCGATCTCTTTTTTATCTACAAGTAATAAGTTCTGTTTTTGAAAACGGCCAAACACTCGGCTGACCGTTTCTACGGTGAGGCCAAGATAGTTACCAATATCTGCTCGTGACATGGGAAGCCTAAACCTTGTGCCGGAAAGCTTACGCCGCATATTTCTGTTTGCAATGCTGAGTAAAAGAGTGGCAACACGCTCTTCAGCAGTATTTTTACTGAGAAGAGAGATTAGGCTTTGGTCATTAGTGATTTCTTTACTCATGAGCTGAAAAAAATGCCGCTGAAGAGAAGGTATGGCAATACTTAATTCTTGCAGACTGGAGAATGGGATTTCACACACCGCAGCAGTTTCCATGGCCAATGCTGAATTGGTATATCGGTTATGACCAATACCATCCATACCAAAAATTTCACCTGGCAAATGAAAGCCAGTAACTTGCTCTTGCCCTTGACTGGTTACTGTATAACTTTTTATTGAGCCGCTTCGAACCGCAAAGATAGACTTGAACTCTTCGCCAGCATGATAGATATGACCATCTTTTTGCAGCGGGCGTCCCCGTTGCACAATTTCATCTAACTGGCTTATTTCTTTGGTTTGAAGTGCTAGGGGAAGGCAGAGGGAATTCATGCGGCAGTCGCCACAATGAACCTCTGTATTATGGGGGCACTTGGCATCCATTAACGATATATCCCACACTGATTAGAGTGGACATTATATCGACGTTATTGACATAGGTCATCTGAAGTCGGGTTTATTCTGAAGGGGTAGAGAGTCTTTTGTTATTAGAGTTGTAAGGCGGTACAGATTTCATGCATATGATTGAGTCCTTGGCTTTGCATAATAAAGTCAGTGCCTTGCTTGGTCATCCAGCCATTTTTACAGGCTTTCTCAAGAATTCCTTCAGTTTTTTTAGCTGCTGGATGTCTGCTCTTGTGGGTTGGCATCGATATTTTATGTAAGCAAATAAGCTGCTCTACCAATTTCCATTGTTGCTGGGAATTTTTGTTGGAGTGTTGTCCACTACAACAAATGGGGAGTCTGCCTTCGGAAAGATCAGCAACATACTCCATTTCAGTACGCAAATTTTGGTAGAAGGCACCGCCAATCCTTCCTATAGCGCCAACACCTAAGCCTACCGAGTCTTTGATGTCGGGATGGGAGGCCCCCCAAGGAGGGATGTATTGTAATTTACCCTGTTGTTTTAACAGTGCCAGGGGATGACTGTTTTTAACAAAAAACCTATCACCAATAAGTATGTATGCATATTTCGACATGGTCCCTGTGACTTGGTTAATCTTTGGGACATTATTTTCGCTCTCGTTTATGCCTATTATTTCAATAATGGCGGGGTGATTTTTTACTAAAAAAACCAACCAGCTGGATAAACTGTTCCAGCTAGTGCCCTCTGTGTACAGCCGATAATGGTGTTCTTGGAATTTATAGTGTTTTATCAAATCAAGAGCAGAGAGTATTTCTGTATTTTTGGGTGCGAACGAGACATCGATACTTAATCGTAGGGTTGTGAAGTGTAAGCCTTTCATTAAGGCCAAGTTATTTTCAGTAATATCAGAGACAGTACAGTCAAATCCATATTCACTGTGGTCGCCTTCATCCATTTGAAAGTGTGTTGCTGCAAAAAAAGCTATCTCTGTTATTTCAGCTGTGCTTAAGCTTTTTAGTGGTGCTCCTCGGAGCCAAGTTTTGATAGCTTTCCGCTCTCCAAGTTTATGAGCATAAATACTGATTTCCCTCGTTAGTAAGTCAGGGTAGCCAGGATTTATATTTTTTGGGAAGTGCAGGTTTAATGCGATGGGAAAGTTTTTCTGTGAATGCTTGAACAATGCGTCTCGGTTACAAGAGATCAGGGAACCTAAAAATATAGCATCAGCTTCCGAACGGATTTTAAAAGTTGAAGCTTGTTTCTCTGAAGTGCGCATCGAATACCTGATAGTAAACTTGTTATCGATGTTTTAAACATTAGCGGTTACCTAGATAGCACTCCATGATGTGGGTCAATTCTAGAGTGCGTAGTAAGCTGATAAAAGTGAATTTAGTATGGTTGTAGGGATTATTAGCTCTTGGGTTTTGATTGCCATAGTTGCTTGAGACGTTCGTCTCGTCCACACCGATAGCGGTAATAGCGATAGGAAAGGCTGTTCTTTTGATAGTAATCTTGATGATATTCTTCCGCAGGATAAAACCTGACTGCTGGGCGAATGCTCGTTACTATTTTGCCCTTTAATACGTTGCTTTCTTTCAATGCCTCCAAGCTTTTTTCGGCAGCTAGACGTTGATCTTCATTGAGATAAAAAATGGTACTGAGATACTGACTTCCTCTGTCACAAAACTGGCCTGTATCATTTAAAGGATCAACATTTACCCAGTAAACCTCTAAAAGTTTTTCATAGCTGACAATTTCTGGATCATAGAGGATTTCTACCACTTCGACGTGACCTGATTGGCCACTGGATACATCTCGATAGCTCGGGTTTTCTAAATGTCCTCCGGTGTACCCAGAGATAGTGCTGAGGATACCGTCTTGTTTGTCGAAGGGGGGCTCCATACACCAAAAACATCCCCCGCCGAAAATAGCTTTTTCCGTAGCAGCGCTTGCCATATTTATAAATAGGGCGGCAGTTATAAGTAGCAATGTTTTTTTAAACATAAGCAATTTAATCATTCTATGGATTGAGAATGATGATTGGACATAATTAGAGTCGGGGGGTTCAGTGAAAGATTACAAATTACGTGTAATACGAGAGCTTGGTGAATATAGAAGAATTTGTTATTGCATAAGAATGGTCACTAAGCCAGAAGACAAAAACAATAATGAGCCTAGCCATATTATTTTGGGCGTATGAACAGATTGTTTGTTAATTTTATAGAGTAACGTTGTGATAATTAATGCCAACAAGGGCCAGAATGCATTGATAACAACGGTTGGAATAACACCGAGTTTGTCCAAGCCCGAAAAAAACAAACTGTAGGCCAAGAAGAAGCTGAGAACACCATGAACTAGGAATGGAATATTGTCAGTCGGAAGCTGGAATTTTATTTTCCCCATCAGAGTCATGGCAATCACAATAGGTAGTAAAAATAGCGTGCCATAGCAAAGTGCATAAAAATTAGCAGCAAAACCACCATAATTGCCAATGCCATACTTCATGGTGATTTCACCAAAGGACCATAACAGGGCTGTTATTAATCCTAATGCGGCACCATAAAGAGAAATATTTTTCCTTAAGCCTGCGAATATATAGGTTCCAATACCCATAAATAAAAGAATTAGTCCTAGCAGACTAAAAGAGCCCTGCATGGAGGCAGGCAACAAAGCTAGTGCGAGTAGTAATGTTAACCCGGGTTTCGTCTTCGAAAATTGAGATGCCAGTTCTATGCGGTCCTTAAACATTAATCCTGCTATGTAGTAACTACCCGTGGCCAATGGATAAGTGAGAATGCCTGCCAGCATTAAATAGATTGATTGATTATTTGGTTGAAAGTTAATGGCTTCATCAAGCCCAAAAAAGTAAGTAAAAGTAGCACCCGTGGCAATAGAATAGAGTAGCGGCCATAAAATATTAAGGGGCTTGTCATCGTCTATTTTTTTAAGACCTAGATTGAGTATGGGTACACATATGGCCCATAAAATAGCACTAAAAATAGGGTAAAAATAAACCGACATCACAGAGGCCAATAGCTGTTAAGTAGAGTAATTCCAATATCAGTATGGTGATGAACAATGGAAAAGAAACTTTTCGTCGTTGGATGACGTAAATATCTTGTGTATTACTGGGTAAAGGAGACTGATGTATACCAAAACCAGATGAGACCAACGCTTGATTGATGTCAGGAAACCAAAGGCGGTATCCAACATACATGAGCACCGTCAGACTGAGGGTTCCGAGAAAAATACTATAGAATGCAAAGAAAAAAATCATCGACATCATCATCGATACAACGGCGCTGTAACGAGGGTTAGCCGTTGCTTGGTAAAAATACTGGAGTGCTACATGGCGAGTACATTTTGAGACAAATTTGTTAAACGTTGTGTCCAGGGAATCTACAGAAATAAGAAAACAAATAAATGAAATAATTCCAAATACTGATGATAGTGACAGCATCAGTATTTCCCAGAGGTTAAGTGAGACACCCCCGCCATGATAATTCGTAATAACATCAGAGGACTTATCTAATATCAGGGTAACAATCACCATAAATAATGCGGCAACCTCTACACTCATTGATGCCTTGCGACGGAACGCCTCATTCAAGGGTACGCCCTCATCATTTTTTGATGGTAGGAATTCATTCGCGACATAGTTGTTATGGTCGGCCGAGGGGGTAACCTCAAGATAACGGTCACTCTTCTTGCTGACCTCACCGGGGAGGTTTTCTGATCTATTTTCCTGCCATTGCACGGCACAAAGTGTTAAAAATCGGCGGAGGCTTTGTACGGAATATTCATAGCGGTTGTCAGGTTGTAAAGTGCCGTTTGGCAAAATTTCATTAGGTTGAAATGAAGACTTGAAGTAAACATACCACTGTCTAAAAAAAACAGTGAGTATCAAAATAAATAAGCCATGGCGCCAATGGTCAAAATTGTCTATCACAAATAATGACGTGCAGCGATTAATGTCTACATTTGTTGTGCATGCCGGTGTATTGAGTAACAGCGTTGGTAAGCCGATAAATATCAACGCATAGACAGTTGTTGCAGTTATTAGTGCAACAACTACTTTCCAATTAAATATGACTAAAATTGGATCTTTGAGGCTTGTATATAACCGTAGCCTGGAAGTTTCTGGGCAATCCATGTTGATGCTTCTTTATTTTTGTAAGGGGCATGAGCAAAACGTAACGTTAAATTTATGGCTTACCACATCAAATCATCGGGAATTTTATAATCAGCGTAGTAATCATCTTCCTCTAATTCCTCTTTGTTTGCTTGGTTTTTAACAAGCACGATATTCTCATCTCTCTGACTGATTTTATCTGCAACAGGCGCGGGAACCAGTTCGTATTGGTCTTTCAGTCGGACAATGGCGATTAAGCCTTTGCTGAGTTGGTTGTGTTGTTTTGAGGTGACATATATTTTTTTAATTTTTGTCCCATCGGTGAATTGATAGCTGGATTCTCCGCTATTATGCTCAATTTTATTGACTTCAATCAATTGCTTGATTTGAGCCGCAATGGCTTTTACTTCTGCTGCGGCTTCTCGCTGACGATTGATTTCTCGATCGCGTTCAGATTTTTCTGCCAGTGCTTTTTTTGCCTGTTCTTTTGTTTCATTTATTTGCGGCTGTCCTTTATTAGCCTGCTTGGCTTTTTTACGTTTTTCCTGCTCAACTTGCTTGGCCTTTTTCTTGTCAACAATACCGGCTTTAAGCAGCTGTTCCTGTAGTGATGCCATTGGTGAGATCCTGTGTTGATAGGGTAGGGGGATAACAGGTAAGTGAGGTGTATTATCGGCATGGGGCCAGGTTGAGGCTAGATGCTGGGTAAACAAATGTCAATTAAGACTGCAGATCAAACCACTAGGGGGGGGTAGGGTAATGGTTTGATCTGCAAGGAGCTTGGTATGGATTAGGGTAAAATATTTTCCAAAGCGCTATTTAAATGACTGACCGTCTGGTCGATATTATGTAATTTGTCTAAGCCGAACAAGCCAATTCTAAAGGTTCGGAAGTTTTCTGGTTCATCGCACTGGAGGGGAACACCAGCGGCTATTTGTAGTCCTTCAGCCATAAACTTTTTACCGTTATGAATATCTATGTCATCGGTATAACTGACTACTACCCCGGGCGCTTGAAAGCCTTCCGCGGCAACACTTTTAAAACCTTTGGTGACGAGTAATTCTCGAACTTTTTGTCCTAACTCTATTTGTTCCTGTTTTACCTTGTCAAAACCGTAGGCTTCAGTTTCTTTCATAGTGTCACGGAATTTCAGCAAGGCATCGGTTGGCATTGTCGCATGGTAAGCGTGGCCACCATTTTCATAGGCTTCCATGATTTGTAACCATTTGCGAAGATCGCAGGCAAAGCTACTGCTAGTGGTTGAGTCAATTTGTTTGCGGGCTGTATCACTGAACATGATTAGTGCACTGCAAGGCGAAGCGCTCCACCCTTTTTGTGGCGCACTGATCAGAATGTCGACGCCACAGTCCTGCATATCTACCCAGAGTGTGCCCGAAGCAATACAGTCTAGAACAAATAATCCACCTATAGAATGGACGGCTTCTGCGACAGTGCGTATATAGTCATCGGGCAATAGCATGCCTGATGCTGTTTCCACATGGGGCGCAAAAACTATGTCAGGTTTTTCAGATTTAATTTTTGCAACAACATCATCAATGGGTGCTGGTGCGAGAGAGGGTTGTTGACTGTTATCTGGTGTTTCTGAATCAATGGGCTGGGCTTTCATGACGATGATTTCAGAAGCGATTTGGCCCATCTCTAAAATTTGACTCCAACGATAGCTGAACCAACCATTGCGGATAACCAAGCACTTCTTATTGGTAGCAAATTGTCTGGCGACGGATTCCATACCATAGGTGCCGCCGCCGGGAACGACGGCAACGGCATTGGCGTTGTAGACGGCTTTTAGCGTACTGGAAATATCGTTCATTACACCCTGAAAGCTCTGTGACATATGGTTTAGAGAGCGGTCTGTAAATACAACAGAGTATTCAAGTAAACCATCAGGGTCAGTGTTAGGTAGTAAACCGGGCATTGGGCGCTCCTTGTTGATCTAGTTCACAGTGCTAAATTGTTGTTAGAAACTGGCGGCACGACTAGTAGCTTCTTGGCTGGCAAGGTACTCTTCGTAGGTGCCTTGGAAATCCACCAGCTTTTTATCTTTGATTTCTATGACTCGGGTGGCCAGAGAAGAAACAAATTCTCGGTCGTGGCTGACAAAAATCAATGTGCCGTCATAGTGTTCTAACGCTAAGTTTAATGACTCAATGGCTTCCATATCCAGATGGTTTGTGGGTTCATCCATAATCAGTATATTGGTGTCCATCATCATCAATTTACCAAATAACAGACGATTTTTCTCACCACCGGAACAAACGTTGACGGGCTTAGTAAAGTCATCCGTAGAAAAGAGCAACCTACCCAGTGTGGCACGCACGATCTGGTCGTCATGATTGGGTTTGCGCCACTGGCTCATCCAATCAAACAAATTTAAATTGTTTTCAAATTCTGAAGTACTGTCTTGGGGACAATATCCCAAGGTTGCATTTTCTGACCATTTTATGACGCCACTTTTAGCAGAAATTTTGTTCATTAGGCAGCGAAGGAGGGTCGTTTTCCCTGCTCCATTTTCGCCGATTACCGCTAAACGAGTACCGGCATCTAGAATTAGGTTCCCGCCACTGAATAACAGCTCATCATCAAAGCTATGCCCCAGATTTTCCAGAATCAATGCTTGGCGGTGCAATTTTTTATCCTGCTTAAATCGGATGTAAGGACTCATTCGACTGGATGCTTTAATGTCATCCAGTTGTATTTTACTGATTTGTTTCGCTCGTGACGTGGCCTGCTTAGCTTTTGAGGCATTGGCCGAGAAACGGCTGACAAATTGCTGAAGTTCAGCAATTTGAGCAGATTTTTTGGCATTTTCAGAATGCAGGTGTTCTCGGGCCTGAGTTGCAGCTGTCATAAAGTCATCATAATTACCTGGGTAAACACGTAGCTCACCATAATCAATGTCGGCCATATGGGTACAGACTGAGTTAAGAAAATGGCGATCATGGGAAATGATGACCATGGTGCTTTTTCTTTCGTTGAGCAGTGTTTCTAGCCAGCGAATAGTATCAATGTCTAGGTTGTTGGTCGGTTCATCCAATAACAGAATGTCGGGGTCAGAGAATAGTGCTTGAGCAAGCAATACCCTTAACTTCCAACCTGGTGCAATTTCACTCATAGGGCCAAAGTGGAGTTCTTCAGCAATACCTGCACCCATGAGAACCTCGCCTGCACGGCTTTCAGCACTGTAGCCATCCATTTCGGCAAAGCGGATCTCTAGATTGGCTACGGCCATGCCATCCTCTTCTGACATTTCGGGAAGAGAATAAATACGGTCACGTTCTTGTTTGACCTCCCATAACTCAGCATGACCCATAATTACGGTATCTATGACACTAAATTTTTCAAAGGCAAATTGATCTTGGTGTAGTTTACCTAACCGCTCATTGGGTGTGATTGATACATTTCCTGCACTGGGAGTAAGGCTGCCATCCAGAATCTTCATAAATGTGGATTTACCACAGCCATTGGCGCCAATTAGACCATAGCGGTTGCCATGGCCAAATTTAACAGAGATATTTTCAAAAAGCGGCTTAGCGCCAAACTGCATAGTAATATTTGCGGTAGAAATCAACGTGATACCTTTGGATTTGAACAAGTAAATATGATGTTATGGTCGGATGTCCATAAGAGCTGCGTACTATAGGGATTTGTGGCAATGCCGTCGAGTGAAACTGAGTGAAAATTGTTCACTAAAAGGATTGGTGGCGCTTAAATCATCTGATGGCCATTGACAGGAAATAGGCCGGCTTCTCGAGGTTAGGTTAGCTCTTCTTCCTCACGGCAACGAGCTTGACGTTCTTCCTCCTCAGCTAAAGCTGCTTTGATTTCCTGGAGTACTGTTTCAACGTCGGCTTCTTGCAACTCTTCTTCAAATTTCCCTGTCAGCACGCTATCGGGATGTAATTCACCTTCTTCGTACAAAGCCCATATTTCCTTTGCATATTGGGTTTCATGCAGTTCTGGTGCATAGAGAGAGTAGTAGCTGGTCATATTGTTAACATCTCGCGCCAGCATTCTTTCTGCATGATTATTGGCAGACGCATCGACCGCTTGAGGTAAATCGATAATGACAGGGCCGTATTCATCCACCAATACATTAAATTCTGATAAATCACCATGAACCAGTCCAGAACACAGCATACGCACTACATATTGCATGACGACAGCATGGTCTTCTAATGCTTGTTCGGCGGACATGGCGACATCATTCAGGCGTGGGGCTACTTGTCCCTCTGCATCGGTTACCAACTCCATCAATAGAACACCATCAAAACAGCCATAGGGCTGAGGAACTCGCACCCCAGCCGCGGCTAGACGATACAGGGCATCGACTTCGGCATTTTGCCAGGTTTCTTCCTGCTGCTTTCGGCCGTATTTTGAGCCTTTTTCCATGGCACGGGCACGGCGGCTGTTTCGTACCTTGCGGCCTTCTTGGTATTGCACAGCCTGTTTGAAGCTACGCTTGTTGGCTTCTTTGTAGACTTTGGCACAGCGAATTTCGGTACCGCAACGAACCACATAAACAGACGCTTCTTTACCGCTCATAAGTGGGCGGATAACTTCATCGACTACGCCGTCATCAATCAGAGGTTGGATTCGTTTTGGGGTTTTCATTGTGCCTTTATATGGTAGTTGGGTTTTGTGTGAAAGAGGTCAGGTGGCAGCTATTTCTGTTCCGGCTACTTTCGTTTTCTAGTGTAGCGGATATTGAAGTCTAATTGGGGCTAGTAGGCATTAATGATATTAATTTGATAGCTATTAAGTCTCCTGAAAAAAGAAAAAGGGGCTGCATTGCTGCAACCCCTTTTTTTATGGCGGAGGGACAGGGATTCGAACCCTGGGTACCTTGCGATACGTCGGTTTTCAAGACCGGTGCTTTCGACCACTCAGCCATCCCTCCTAAAAACATTTTTGGTGGCTTCAGTTTAGAGAATACTGAAGTTCACCCAGAGGCCTAGGCCTCAAAAGTGCGGGAATTATACCGTTGTTTTGTGCGCACACAAGGCTAAAACCTAACGAATTATCCCCACACGTTTATTAAAGTGTTATTTTTTTGTAGTCACCATGTTTTGCACTTTGACTCTATCCCTCATCACTCTATTTATGCCGTTTCGGTCATTATGATTTGCGTTGTGCGCGAGGATCATTTTCCGGACGAGTATAGTGAACATTTTCTACCGCAATGGGTGACGGTAGGGACGTGTTCAGAGGTTTAGATTCTGATGGGCCATGAGCTTCAGTGGCAATAGTGACCTGGCTAACTGGTTTCGGCGCCTTACGTGGATCATTGCTGGCACGTGATGGAACCACTTCAGCAGCATCAGTCTTTGCCGTTGGTTCGGCTACAGCTACAGCTGCGTCCTCATAGGGAGCTTCTATTTGTGGAACGGAGGCCTCAACTGTTTCGGTTGTTGTTGCTTCCGCTGATACAGCCACAGGAGATACCTCTGGTTGTACTTCCGGAACGGTAATAGCCTCTTCCTTATCCAGCTCAGTTGATTCCGTTGACAATTGTTCAACAGGTACTTTGGCGACTTCTGGTGCTTCAATAATATGTTCCTGGCTTGCGTTTGTCTCAATCTCTGACGAGGCATCCTCTTTTGGAGTAGGAGTGATTATAGGTGCAGCACTGTCAGCGGTTTCTTCGTTAGCAGCTTTAGCATTTGAGGTTTCTATGGTCACCATCTCAGCTATTTCTGGGTTTACCTCTACTGGTAAATCAAGGGTTGTCTGCGAGGCGGGGGCCTTAACTTCTTTTTTTGCTGGTGGCGCATCTGCTATAACAGAAGAAACATCAGTGACGGCTTCTAAGGTGCCACTTGGCTCTTGGGGCGTATTGATGTTCGCTGCTAGTAATTCTTCAGGCACAGTTTGGCGCTGACGACGCTGACGAGGATTGCGTCGTTTCTCTCCCTCTCTTCTTGGCGGACGATTTTTGTCCTCATTTTCGCCATTTGTTTGTTTTTGTTCCTGACGGGGTTGCTTCACCGGTTGTTGATTTTTTGCACTGGTGCCTTCGTTGTCTTGTTGTGGGTTATTTTTGTTGCGACCATTGTTGTCGCGGTTGTCGCGGTTGTCGCGGTTGCCTTGGCTCTGTCTGTTTTTGCTACGTCCATCAGGACGTCTGTTCCGATTATTGCGATTTTGAGGGCGACGATCATTCCTGCCCCGGGATTGTTGCTCTTTTTCTTTCTTTTCTGCTTCAGCTTTTTTGCTGTCACCAAAAAGGCTATTAAGCAGACGGCGCAATAAGCCTGGTTTCTTATCAGCAGCGTTTTTGTTTTGTGCTGGTTTTGATGTTGGCGTCGGAGCAGGTTGCGTGGGTGCGATAGGTTTAACAGCCGGCTGCTGGGCAGGTGGAACAGGTTTTACAACATCGACTTCCTGAGTCACTAGGCTGTCTGAAACGGTATCTGTCAGTTTGTAGCTGTATTCAGCGTTAACTTCATCTTGCTGACGTATTCTTTGAACTTCAAAGTGAGGGGTTTCAAGGTTTTCACTCGGAATGACGACCACTTTGATTTTATGGCGTAATTCAATATCAGAAATTTCTTTGCGTTTCTCATTAAGCAGAAAGGTTGCCACGGACACGGGTGTGATAGTCCGAATTTCAGAGCTGAATTCTTTTTGTGCTTCTTCTTCTACAAGGCGAAGAATGGACAATGCCAATGAGCGCGTACCACGAATGGTACCTTGACCAAGGCAGCGAGGGCAGACTTTGGAGGTTGTCTCACCCAAAGAAGGGCGCAAACGCTGCCGTGACATTTCCAGCAGACCAAAGCGAGAAATTCTACCCACTTGTACACGAGCTCTATCAATTTCTAGGGCGTCACGCATGCGGTTTTCCACATCGCGTTGATTTTTTGAGGAGTTCATGTCGATAAAATCGATGACTACAAGGCCACCCATATCGCGTAGTCGCAACTGACGAGCAACTTCCTCGGCGGCTTCCATATTAGTGCGGAGTGCAGTTTCCTCAATATCACCACCGCGGGTAGCACGGGCGGAATTGATGTCGATAGAGATAAGTGCTTCTGTTACATCGATAACGATAGCACCACCCGACGGCAGCTTCACTTCGCGCTCAAAGGCTGTTTCGATCTGGTTTTCTATTTGATAACGATTAAATAACGGGATGTCATCTTCGTAGAACTTTACCCGATCTTGAAAGTTGGGCATAACTTGTTGGATAAAAGCGGAAGCAAGGTCATAGGCCTCGCGATTATCAATAATGACTTCACCGACATCCTGACGCAGATAATCACGTACGGCACGAATAATGACGTTACTTTCTTGGAATAAAAAGTGCGGAGCTTTGGCTTTAGCGGCTTCTTCTGTGATGTTGTCCCACAGTTGGAGGAGGTAGTCGAGATCCCACTGAAGCTCTTCTGAGGAGCGGCCAATACCGGCTGTGCGTACAATAACACCGGTACCACTGGGTGATTTGAGGCTTCGTATCGCTTCCCTTAGTTCATTTCGTTCTTCACCTTCAATGCGACGGGATATGCCGCCAGCACGAGGGTTGTTTGGCATCAGAACAAGGTAGCGCCCCGCCATGCTGACAAACGTAGTGAGTGCGGCACCTTTATTGCCACGTTCTTCTTTCTCAACCTGAACAACAACTTCCATTCCTTCACGGATAACATCTTGAATTTTGACCCGGCCATCAATTTCATTGGGTTTTTTAGAGAAGTATTCCCGAGAAATTTCTTTCAATGGCAAGAAGCCATGGCGTTCTGCACCATAGTCGACAAATGCCGCCTCGAGACTGGGTTCAACCCGAGTGATTTTACCTTTATAGATGTTTGCTTTACGTTGTTCGCGGGTACGATTTTCGAGGTCTAGGTCGTATAGTCGTTGACCATCAACCATGGCCACCCGAAGTTCTTCTGGTTGGGTGGCGTTGATAAGCATGCGTTTCATTATTTTATTCCTACTGTCCTGTGCGTTACAGGTAGCAGAAGAATCGCAGGAGCGATGAACAGTCTTGGCGTACAAACTTAAACGTCGGGCAATAGGGCGCAGCAGCCTATTAGGTTGCTGGGGTAAAGGTATTTAACCTTTTGTTTTTCCTATATTTTTCGTGATCAGTCACTGAGCCTTTCCGGTAAAACCTTCGAGTTTTCGATCTGATTCGTTGTAGCCGTTCATTCAGTTTGTGCAGTATCTATCGGGCCGTGTTGTAGATCCTAATATTGATCGAAACCACTCTCTACAGTGGTTGCAATGTCACAACGAGCCTTTGCATTTTTACTGCCGCTTTAACAGAACTTTTCTGTTCGATCTTTGTGCGATAACTTCTGCGCCTGAGCGCGGTTTCTCAATGGCAGCTGCCAAGTTGTTTGTGTCTTTGGGCAGCTGTCGCAATAAATTCATTTGTGGGCTTTCGCCTCGCTACACGCCGAGTGTTCTTTCACCTTGGTGCCTAACACTCTTTAACGTTTTAAAATGGCCAACAATTTAATCTTCGGCCATAGGCTTTTTGCAGCGAGGCTGGACTATATCAGCTATTGTCAAGTTCATCAATTTAAAGATTTGCCAATATTCAGTTAATTCTATGATTATCGTAGAGTTTTTTTAGCGGGTGCCACTCGATAGGGGGAGCTGCTAGAATGTTTGCCACAAGTCTTCTGAAAGCCTTAATTTAGTGACCATCAATCTATAATTGTTGTTTTGTGGCAATTAATTCCAAACCGGAAGTATCTACCGAGAAGTAATCAGAATGAGCGACAATCCAACCAATACTCCTGTTGTTCAATTTGTGGAGGTGACATCTGATCATGCTGGTCAGCGTGTAGATAACTTTTTGCTTGCTCGACTTAAGGGTGTCCCCAAATCTCGTATATACAGAATTGTTCGCAAGGGTGAGGTGAGGGTAAATCGCTCTAGGGTTAAGCCTGAATACAAATTGCTAGAAGGTGATCAGGTAAGAATTCCACCCGTTCGAGTGGCAGAGAGAGAAGCTCTTCCGGCTCCAGGTCAAAAGCTCCAAAGTTTATTGGAGGACAGTATTGTTTACGAGGATGAGTTGCTGTTGGTTATCAATAAACCAGCTGGTTTGGCAGTTCATGGTGGCAGTGGGGTAGCTCTTGGGTTGATTGAGGCCATGAGGGCCACACGCCCCAAGCAGCCCTTTTTGGAATTGGTGCATCGTCTTGACCGTGAGACCTCAGGTTGTTTAATTATTGCCAAAAAACGTTCAGCGCTCCGATTTCTTCAAGATGAAATGCGGGGGCGTCGTGTAGTTAAGGTCTATCAGGCCTTGACCTCGGGTCGGTGGCCCAGAGGGATGAAGCGAATAGATGTGCCGCTTCTTAGAAGTGAGCTTAAATCTGGTGAGCGGATCGTTCGGGTAAACCCCGAAGGCAAGCGGTCTGTGACACATTTTTCTGTTTTGCAGCGTTTCGATAGTAAAAATCTGTCAGGTAGTACGGGGTTAGAGGCTAATTCAACGCTGGTGGAGGCAACGTTGGAAACGGGGCGAACTCATCAAATACGTGTTCATGCTCAATATGCGGGCTGCCCATTAGCGGGTGATGAAAAGTATGGTGATGATCAGTACAACAGAAGTATTAAAATTTTTGGATTGAAGCGGATGTTTTTACACGCGCTCAAACTACAATTTAACTCACCCAATGGTGAAAGAATTCGTGTAGAGGCTCCGCTGCCTCAGGAACTCACACAAATTTTGACGAAGTTGGAGTCGTAGCTGTTGGCTAAGTTATTGATTTTTGATTGGGATGGCACGCTCTGTGATTCGTTGTCTCGTATCGCGCTTTGTATACGTTGTGCTGCAGAAGAGGTTGGGCTTCCTGCTCCCATGGAGCATGAGGCTAGAGAAATTGTTGGCTTGGGGCTTGTTGAGGCGCTGGAGCGATTATTTCCTGGCATTCATATGGATCAGATTCTCGCTATGCGAGATAGTTACTCCCGTCATTTTGTTGAGCTGGATAGTGAGCCTTCTCCTTTTTTTGATGGGGTGGCGGAAACATTAGAGGGGTTAAAGCAGCAAGGTTATTTGTTAGCTGTTGCGACAGGAAAAAGCCGAAAGGGATTGGACCGGGTGCTGAAAACCCGTCAGCTGAGTGATTTTTTTCACAGTAGTCGATGCGCGGATGAGACGGCGGGTAAGCCAAATCCGTTGATGCTGAATGAGCTCCTGGAAGAGTTTGATGTCTCTCCGGGTGAGGCGTTAATGGTTGGTGATACTGAGTTTGATTTGGCCATGGCTGTTAGTGCCGGGGTGCCCTGTGTTGCTGTTAGTTATGGTGCGCATTGTGCCAGCCGCTTTGATCAATATGCTCCGCTGGCCTGCATCGATCAATTTTATGAAATAAATAACATATTAAATAACATGTAGTTATTGGTTTAATTTAAAGTAAATTATATATTTTGTTGGTGTAGCATGTTACTTAATTTTATCAACGGTAGTCCAATAAGTGCTGTCGGGTCGCTACCATAGATACCTTCGAATAATGTGATACCCAAACCTTCACTTTTAAAGCTGCCGGCACAATCATAGGGTGTGTCTTTGCGTAGGTAGCTGTCTATTTCTTTGTCAGTGAGCTGTCGAAATACAACCTCTGTTACAGCAACATCTACCTCTACAGCATTGATTTCACTATTCAGTAGGGCTAAGCCGGTTAGAAAGGTCACTCGTTTACCGGATTGTGATTTGAGTTGCTCAAAAGCTGCTTTATAACACCCAGGCTTGGTCAGAATGTCTGTTTCATAGCCGGTTTTATCTAATGGGAGAGAATCCAGTACAGCCACCTGGTCAGATCCTATAATCAAATGTTGGGGGAAATCTGTTGCCAGAGCTCGCGCTTTTTCTTCCGATAGTCGCTTTACTAGGTTTTCCGGTGATTCTCCGACATGACGGGTTTCGTCAATATCCGGTGACTTGCTTTGAAAGGGGAGTTGTAACCGTTCGAGTAATCCTTTGCGGTATTGGGATGAAGATGCGAGCACAAGTTTAAGCATGATGGTTCTTCATACGATTAGCCCCAATGTAGAAGCAGGGGCTGGATTTATAAGGCCGGTGTCACATTATATACAGATTTTTACGGTGGCTTGAGTGGACGCTTAGGTGGGCGTTCTTGCTGGTGTGGTGTGTGTGGTTAAATAGCTATGGAAAAATAGACCAGCAAATTGCCCTGAAGTCCTGTATTTTTGGGAAGTTTTCTTTGACAGATCAAGGCTGTATCACTATTATTGCGCGCCTATGTTGACACCCCCTCAGAGAAACGTTTTGCCGCAGGTTGTAGAACCCCGGCGATTAGTGAATCAGGGTGTGACTCTGGTTGGTGAAGTTGCTCCTGATTTATGTGGACGACTCACTACGGCAGTATTAAAAATCAGTGAGCCTATCATGGCTACTTTGAGTTTTAATACGGAAGAACGGGGTCGCAAGGTGGTGCATGTAAATGCATCTACTACGATACAAATAGCCTGTCATCGTTGTTTGGAGCCCATGTTGCTCCCTTTGGCGTGTGATACGGTACTTGGTATCGTCTGGTCTGAGGATCAAGCAAAGTCGCTTCCCCGGGACTTGGAACCGTGGATAGTGGAAGAAGAGGCGGGAGATATCGCCGCTCTTGTGGAAGATGAATTACTACTGGTACTGCCATTTGTAATTTATCATCCAGAGGATCAGTGTAGTGCCACACCCAGTTACTCAACTCATGAGGAAATTGAGGAAAGCACGCCGGTTGATAACCCTTTTAGTATTTTGGAACAACTTAGAAGTAGTGGTTCCGACAATTAACAGACTGTTTTATCAGGAGTAGCACATGGCCGTACAAAAGAGCCGCAAAACTCGTTCCAGACGTGGTATGCGCCGTTCACATGACGCATTGATTGGACCAACTCTATCAACTGATCCAGTAAGCGGTGAAAAACACTACCGTCATCATATTTCTGCTGACGGTTTCTACCGTGGCAAGAAAGTCATTGATATCGCCGAAGACTAACGTTTCTTCAGGCTGAAAGTATTTATCTTTGGCTGACTCTCTGTGTCTCGCCATTGACACCATGGGTGGGGACTCCGGTCCCCGCACCACGGTACCTGCGACTCTCGATATTCTGCGCCAACACCCTTCTTTAAACGTTGTTCTCCTCGGCGACACACATCAAATTCAGCAATATTTAGTCAATTCTAGCGGTATTAGTGCCAGTCGTTATCGTATACAGCACTGCTCGGAATCTGTTTCGATGGAAGAGAAACCATCTTCTGCCGTACGCAATAAGCGTGATTCTTCTATGTGGCAAGCATTAAAGCTCGTCGCCGATGGTGAAGCTAATGCTTGTGTGAGTGCTGGCAATACCGGTGCGTTAATGGCTATGTCTCTACTTCAACTTGGTACGTTACCGGGTATTAGCCGACCTGCTATCTGTACTAAAGTGCCCTCAGTTATAGGTCATACCTATTTACTGGATTTAGGTGCTAACGTCATTTGTTCTGGAGAGCAGCTTTATCAATTTGGCATGATGGCTTCTAAAGCCGCTATGGTGATTGATGATAATAAGAGACCTTCAGTCGGCCTGTTGAATATTGGTGTTGAAGATATCAAGGGTCGTCAGGAGATCCTCGATGCAGCTGAATTGCTAAAAGCAGACAGTGAGATACATTATGTTGGTTTTGTGGAGGGTGATGCTCTCTTCATGGGTGCGGCAGATATTGTGGTATGTGATGGTTTTAGTGGCAATGTGGCATTAAAAACCAGTGAAGGCGTAGCTCTGATGCTCCAGCATTTTTTAAAGCAAACCCTGTCTGAGAGTTTATTGGCAAAAATAGGTGCGTACCTAGCTCAGGCTGCATTAAAAAAACTCCAGCGAACAGTTGATCCCTCTGAGTATAACGGTGCTAGTTTGTTAGGGCTTAGAGGTGTTGTGGTCAAAAGCCATGGCGGGGCATCAAAAAATGGTTTTTCCCGCGCTTTGGCTGTGGCCATCAATGAGGCTGAGCGTGACCTGCCCTTACTGATAGAAGAACGATTGGCTAACTTGGCCAATGAATAAATAGCACGGTTTAAAGAAAAACGAGTTAATAAAGAACAATGAATTTGAGGTAACTAATGGAAAATTCTGCTGTGAATAAGACCTTAGCGTTTGTTTTCCCTGGTCAGGGTTCACAAAAAATCGGCATGCTCTCTGAGTTGGCTGAAAAATACCAAACGATTACAGATACATTTGCCGAAGCCTCTGAGGTGTTAGGTTATGATCTTTGGGACTTGGTGCAAAATGGTACTCAAGAGGACATTACTCTCACTGAGCGTACCCAGCCACTATTGTTAACGGCCAGTGTGTCGGTATGGCGGGTTTGGCAGCAAGAGGGTGGTGTACAGCCAGTTTTGATGGCTGGACACAGCTTGGGTGAATGGTCTGCATTGGTTTGTGCTGGTGTTGTTGCATTTAAGGATGCCGTGCGTTTAGTACGAAATCGTGGTGCTTATATGCAGGAAGCTGTGCCAAAGGGTGAAGGCGCGATGGCGGCTATTATCGGCTTGGATGATGAAGCCATTAAGTCTATCTGTGTTGACGCATGTCAGGGAGAAGAGGTGGCGGCTGTGAATTTTAATTCTCCGGGTCAAGTTGTCATTGCGGGCAATGCGAGTGCCGTTGATCGAGCAATTGAAGGCTGTAAAGAAGCGGGAGCCAAGCGTGCATTACCTTTACCTGTGAGTGCGCCATTTCATACAAATTTGATGCAACCAGCGGCGGATAGATTAGCTGCTGAAATAATAGCCACAGAATTTTCTGCACCCAACACATTGGTGGTTCACAATGTACACGCTAATACTGAATCTGATCCGGAAAAAATTAAGCAATTAATGATTGATCAAATTTGTAGCCCAGTTTTGTGGGTGGATTGTGTCAATACACTGAGAACAAATGGCATTGAGACCATTGTTGAATGTGGTGCAGGTAAAGTGCTGAGTGGTTTGTGTAAACGTATTGAAAGTTCGTTGGTCACATTAGCCACTGAAGATGTTGCCAGCTTGGAAAAAGCCCTGATAGAAGCATAAAAGTACTTTGTTAGTCTGAATATAAAACCCCTGCAGGCGGTTTTATAAATTATTAGGAGAAGAGCATGAGTTTACAAGATAAGGTTGTACTGGTAACGGGTGCGAGCAGAGGTATTGGAGCAGCAATTGCCGATAGTTTAGGTGCCAAGGGTGCCACTGTTATTGCCACTGCAACATCCGAATCAGGTGCAGAAAAAATTTCTGCACGTTTCATAGAGAATGGCATTAAAGGGCGGGGCATGGTGTTGAATGTGGCCAGCCAGGAGTCTATTGATGAATTGATGAAAACGGTTAACGCTGAATATGGTGCGCCTTTGATCTTGGTGAATAATGCGGGTATTACTAAAGATAATATTTTGATGCGGATGAAGGACGACGAATGGTTTGATGTCATCGATACCAATCTTAATTCTATCTACCGTCTCTCTAAAGCCTGTTTGCGTGGCATGACGAAGGCTCGCTGGGGACGTATTATCAATATTAGCTCAGTGGTCGGTGCTATGGGTAATGCCGGGCAAACTAATTACTGCGCTACGAAAGCGGGCGTTGGTGGTTTTACTCGCTCTCTGGCAAAAGAGCTTGGTCCACGGAATATTACGGTGAATGCGGTTTCTCCCGGATTTATTGATACAGATATGACAAAAGAGCTGCCAGAGGCCAGCAGGGAGAGAATTTTGTCACAAGTTCCACTGGGTCGTTTAGGTGAACCAGAAGAGATTGCGGCCGTTGTGGATTTCCTTGCTGGTGATAGTGGGGCGTATATTACCGGTGAGAATATCCATGTTAATGGCGGCATGTATATGTCGTAACGTATTGTATTTTATTGAGAAATAATCATTTTGTCGAAAGCGGTTACACAAGCTGTTATTTCGAGGTAAAATGCGCGCCTGAAGTAAGTCGATAATAAAAATTTTTGTTGTTGGGTGAGCAGTAGCAACCGGATAACAGGATTCTTTTTAAGAAATAGGAGAGAACATATATCATGAGCAGCATCGAAGAACGCGTAGCTAAAATGGTTGCTGAACAACTAGGTGTTAAAGAAGATGACGTTAAAGCATCTTCTTCTTTTGTAGAAGATCTGGGTGCAGATTCCCTTGATACTGTTGAGCTGATCATGGCTTTGGAAGAGGAATTCGATACTGAAATCCCTGATGAAGAAGCTGAAAAAATCGCCACAGTTCAGAATGCGATTGATTATATCAATGCTAACCTCGGTTAATTGCTGCTAGGTAACTGACCCAAAAAGGCCGCTCGAATAGAGCGGCCTTTTTTATGTCTGAATTTTTCTCTTATATTTGGTTTAATTCCTCACCATGAGTGAAAGTGAATATCTTTGTTTTTTGAATGGTGAACAGACCAGTACTGTTGCGGCACAAGATCGTGGTTTGGCCTATGGTCATGGATTATTTGAAACGATCAGATTAGTCGACAGATCTGCACCTCTGTTACGCTATCACCTGTCTCGCTTAATCAGCGGGGCCGACACGCTTGGGTTGGCGATAGATCAATCATTGCTTGAACATTATATTCAGCAATTAGTGGAAGCCAGCCCTGCCGATGGCATTATAAAAATTATTGTGACAGCCGGTTGTGGTGGGCGAGGTTATTACCGCGCTACCGCTGTAAAGCCCACCTATGTGTTGCAGTGGTTTCCATTTGTAGATTGTGACGCCTTCCGTCGTCAGCAAGGTATTGACTTAAAATACTGTCAACATCAATTGCCCCATTCACCCGCTTTAGCCGGTATTAAACATCTTAATCGACTCGATCAGGTAATGGCTCGAGCTGAGTGGCAGGATGATTTTGCCGAGGGCTTGATGCAAGATCAGCAAGGTAATGTTGTTGAGGGTGTAAGTAGTAATATTTTTATCTATCAACACGGCTTATGGATAACCCCAAACTTGGATCAGTGCGGGGTGTCTGGGGTCATGCGTCAGTACCTTCTGGAAGAATTACTACCTCGTTGTTCATTCCAAGTGATGGAAACGAATATTTCCATTGATCAGTTGTTGTCTGCTGAAGAAGTATTTATTTGTAATTCTATTGTGGGGATATGGCCTGTGGTGTCTCTTGAAGGGCAAGGCGAATGGTCTTTGGGAAAAAATACCCTAAAGGTACAAGGAATGTTGTACAAGGAACTTCCATGCTACGGGTGATATCTAGGATTCTATTGTTAGGGGTTCTTCTGGTTACATTGAGTGCTTTAGCCGGTTATTGGTATCTTGAAACGTACCTGAATACGCCATTGTCAGAAAAAAAAGAAACACAGATAATGATTGTGCCGAGTGGTGCGAATCTAACAACAGTCTCTACTCAGTTGGCCGACCAAGGCCTACTGACTCGGCCAAGATTGTTTGTTGCCTATGCACGCCTTACTCACCAAACAGCTATCCGGGTGGGTGAATACCAGTTTGATACGGGTGATACACCAAGAGAATTACTTGAACTATTGATGACAGGAAAGGTTGTTCAGTATCAGCTCACCGTTCCAGAGGGGTTGCGCTTTAGCGAGTGGTTGCCGTTATTGGCGAGCCAATCAAAGCTGATTCACCAGCTAACTGGTTTGAGTAACAACGAAATAATACAGCATTTGGGGCTTAATATTGAGCACCCAGAGGGTTGGTTTTTCCCTGATACGTATCTCTATAGCTCAGGTGACAGTGATCGGGATATTCTTATGCGGGCTCATACTCGTATGCGTGAAATTCTTGAAGAAGAGTGGCGAAATAAAGCAGCTGACCTGCCCTATAACTCAGCCTATGAGGCGTTGATTCTAGCCTCAATTGTAGAGAAGGAAACAGGTGTTGGTTCTGAGCGCGGTGAGATAGCGGGTGTGTTTGTTCGGCGTTTAAAAAAGGGTATGCGGTTACAAACTGACCCTACGGTTATTTATGGTCTGGGTGATCAGTACCAGGGTAATATCACTCGTCGTCATTTAAAACAGCCTACAGCCTACAACACCTATATGATTAAGGGCTTGCCGCCAACACCTATTGCTATGCCGGGACGGGAAGCTGTTCATGCGGCACTTCACCCACTAGAGGGCGATACCCTTTATTTTGTTGCCAAAGGAGATGGCAGCCACTTTTTTTCTGCAACACTGGAAGAGCATTTGAAGGCAGTACGACGTTACCAACTCAAGCGAAAGTCAAACTATCGTTCCAGTCCTGAAGGTTAGTATGAACATGAAAGCAGGAAAATTTATTACTGTTGAAGGTGTTGAGGGCGTGGGTAAAACCACCAACATTGCTTTTATCAAGCAATGGCTGGATCAACAGGGAATTGAGCATATAACAACTCGGGAACCAGGTGGTACACCACTGGCAGAGGGGATAAGAGAATTATTGCTGAGTCGACGTGAAGAGACCGTCAATGAGAATACAGAGCTGTTGATGATGTTTGCCGCTCGTGCTCAGCATTTGGCTGAGGTGATTCTGCCAGCGTTGAATCGGGGGAGATGGGTACTCTGTGATCGCTTTACAGATGCGACTTATGCCTACCAGGGCGGAGGGCGAGGTGTCGCCATGGAAAAAATAGCACTTCTGGAAAATCTGGTTCAAGGGGATTTACGTCCTGATATGACGTTGCTACTTGATATTCCTGTATTTCAAGGGCTCGAGCGTGCGAGAAATCGTAGTGAGCCTGACCGCTTTGAACAAGAGAAGTTGAAATTCTTTGAAAAAGTTAGAAACTGTTATCTCTCTAGAGCTAAATCAGTGCCTCAACAGTATCGCCTGATAGATGCCTCCCAAAGCTTGGAGAACGTGCAGATAGATATTCAAAGTGTCTTAGCTGAGTTTGTACGTGTTTTGGAGAGCAATACATGAGTAAGGCTGGCATGAGCAAGCCTGCTCAGCAGACAGTAGCGATGCATTACCCTTGGCAGAAAACGCAGTGGCAGCAACTTAGTTTGCAAATAGAACAGAAACGACTGCCACATGCGCTGAGTCTGGTTGGTTCAAGGCATATTGGTAAGCATCAATTTGCTTTATCTTTGGCGCAGAGCCTATTGTGCATAGAGCCGGTTGGAGGCTATGCCTGTGGTCAGTGTAAGTCATGCCACCTGGTGTCTTCTGGAAATCACCCTGATATGGTCAAAATAGAACCTGAAGAACAGGGCAAGGCCATTCGCATTGATAGCATTCGAGAGTTGGGCGATTTTGTTGCCAAAACGTCACAGCAGGGTGGTTGGAAAGTAGCGATTATTCACCCGGCGGAATCAATGAATATCAATGCTGCCAATGCCTTATTAAAAAACCTTGAAGAGCCTGGCCCGCGTACGCTGTTGTTGTTGGTTAGCCATGAGCCGACTAGGTTATCAGCGACCATAAGAAGCCGTTGTCGGATGATAAAATTTCCTGTGCCTTCTGCTTCAGAAGTCCGGCCATGGTTGGCTCAGATAGCAGGGCAACAAGAGGATATAGAAGAGCTTCTACAGTATGCCAATGGCCGTCCTCTCCTAGCTTTACAGCTACTTGAAACAGACCTTCTCGAGCGTAGGCGAAAATTTGAGGGTTTGATTAAGGATCTGTCTGCCCAGCGGATTTCAGCCTTAAGTGTGGCGGAAACATGCCAAGAAAATGATCCTCAGGTAGCCTTGGATTGGCTCTATAGCCTCTTGGCTGAAGAAGCTAAAGGGTCTCGATCAGGACAGAATAATATTTCACAGCGTTTGATTTTTCGCTATATGGATAGATTGACTCAGGCTAAAAGGCTGGCGCAGAGCACAGCAAACCCAAATTTACTGTTACTTTGGGAAGAGTTATTACTTAACTGGCAGCAACTATTTTCAACACGAAACACAAAGAAGTCGTGATAAATAATGAAAGGGCTATTAACTAGCTTTTTTTTCAAACATTTTTCATCGCAATCGGTGTTGTGAAGAGAGTATTTTTGTTCCTTGCTTTCCAAGCACTGGAAGGTGGAGAGCTTGCTATAGTAAACTTGTGAAAATTTTATAGGGTTGATTATTGAGATGGAGACGTTTGGTGGTGGTGTTCGAAACGGGATTCTGAATCTTTCAATTAAAGATCCTCAGGCACTTTATGTTGCCTATATGTCCTTCGTTAAAAATGGTGGACTGTTTATTGCCACACGCAAAAGCTACATGTTGGGGGATGAGGTTTTCTTGCTTCTTGATTTGATCGATGAGCCAGGGCGTATTCCTCTCACAGGTAAAGTCGTGTGGGTAACCCCCAAGGGGATGGGTGGAAACCGACGTGAAGGTGTTGGTATTCAACTCAGCGAAAAGCATGGTGACATACAAGCCAAATTCGAGACTTATTTGGCGGGTATGATGGAATCTGATAAACCAACCAATACTATGTAAATGACATCCGGTTAGCTCCAAACTGTTGTCGTTCTAAGACATAAGCGTCTGCCAGATTAAGACGTAGCGGTACGATATAACCCCATAGATATACAAGGAATGCCAAATCGTGTTGGTGGATTCCCATTGTCATCTCGATCATCTGGATTTGACAGACCATGACAACTCTCTCGAAAACTTGCTTCAAGCTGCACGAAGTCGCGGTGTCCATCGTTTCTTGAGCGTGGGCGTCGACTTAGATTCATCCAGAAAACTTCTCGAGTTAACAGCAGAGTTTGATGATGTAATGGTCTCTGTTGGTGTGCACCCATTACAGGAAACTAGACCGGCTATGCCAGAGATTTCTGAGCTGGTTGAACTGGGTCGCCACTCTAAAGTGGTTGCTATTGGTGAGACGGGGCTGGATAACTACTATGATAGTGATTCGGCAGAGTGGCAGCAGGAAAGCTTTATTCGTCATCTGAAGGCTGCCAGTCAGCTGCTGAAGCCTGTGATCGTTCACACCCGAGAAGCACGGGCAGAAACGATGTCCATTCTACGTGATCATGCGAATACAACTTCTGCGGGTGTCCTCCATTGCTTTACCGAAACATGGGACATGGCGCGTGATGCCTTGGCGCTTAATTTCTACCTTTCTTTTTCCGGCATTATCACTTTTCGCAATGCCTCGGTTTTAAGAGAGGTGGTTAAAAAAGTGCCTTTGGAACGGATGTTGGTAGAAACAGATGCTCCTTGGCTCGCTCCTGTTCCTCATAGGGGAAAGCAAAATGAGCCTCAGTATGTGTTAGAAGTAGCGAAGGCAGTGGCTGAGATAAAAGGCATTACTTATGAGGAGGTAGCTGAAGTCACGTCACATAATTACGAGCAGTTATTCCTTTCTCATTGTCAATAAGACGAAAAAAAGCCCGACATCGTGAGTGCCAGGCTTTTTCGGTCTTTTTTAACCCCAGTTATTGAATGCTTTCATCTGGAGCAGGGGGGGTGGGTTTGGCAAAGATCAGTTCAGATTGTTTCACCGCGGCAATTTTTTCGTAAACTGTTTTATCCAGAGTGAACAGTTCCTCTCTGTCATTACGGCTTACATAATAGTTATCACCCGCTTTGATAAAGTGGTAAATCCAACTACCTTTATCGTCAGTGACCTCTATTTTTACTTTCTCTGTCCCCTCTGCATTTAAATCTGGTTTCAACGAAGAGATTTTCAGAATAGGGAGATTAGCAAGTGCCCCTGTTAATTCATCTACTTTGTCTTGATTAAGCCGCCCTTGCTTACTGTTGCCGAGGAAAATAGAGGGTCCAGAACGATTAAATCCCCAGGTGGCGCCGTTTCTTTTAAGATTGTAATCAGGCCCTTTAATGGCACTGATGTCACTGGCGGCGAGCAGGGATTTATCGAACCAGATCTCTGGATTGGCACTAATATCGAGAGTGTCGAGTTGAGCATTGTAGATAGAATCATCTCCATCTCTACGGACATTAGACTGACGTAGACCGATAGAGCTACCAAAAAACAACTTACCGATGACCTTGCCCTTGCTGTATAAGTGAAGACGTCTCACAAACTTGTCATCTGACACCTCAAACCGTTTGTGGCTACTACTCAGGGTGGCGACAGGCCAGCCCGTTTTTAGTGCTTTCAGCTGATGAAAAAACTCATTGATGTCTTCATTGCTGGCGGGTAATTGTTGATTGGAAAGAGACCATGATTGGTCATTTTTAACCAGTGTGATACCGCCACTTGTATCCTCAATGGTGAGCTTATCAACAGTTTTCCAATCAATGTTGAGCAAAGGTTTTGGCTGATTTTTGATCATCTCCCTTTGGTTATTCCATAGCAGCGCAGTAGCGAGCAACACTTGAAGGAGCAAAAGGCTTGTAAGCCAGAATTTTAGCTTTTTCATTGGAGCTCTCCCTTAATTAGCCAGCTGAGTTAAGTAGCGTTGTTGCCGTGACTTCTGACGAATTTTTCGTATTAGTGCAATGATTATCAGAGCGGCAATGATCAACCCATAGTTAAGGTATTCCCAGAACAGCTGGGTATCATGCTCCATGGGCGGCAGGGTACGGTTGAAGTGTCCGCGAGAACGAATACTGAGAAGACCGGCATCCTCCAGCGCCCAGTCCACAGTGTTGGCAATAAGCTCCAAACTTCCACGGTATTCACTACCAACAGCTGAGTTCGCAATGGTTAATGTCTGATCTCTCAGGAAATCATTGGAGCTAAACAAAATAATTTGAGCTGAAGTCGGTGATTTTTCTATCACATTGGATGTGCTGTCACCGGCTTCCTCTGTGTTTAAAGGCGATGCTTTTCCAGTAAAATAAGAGGTGAATTCTCCTTCACTGATAACGCCCAATAAGTGTGAACTAAGCTCACCTTCGCGGCGGAATGAGGTCATGCCTTGATCATCAATTTCCGGCATGATTTCAGTGTTATCCGAAAGCCACGAATTATCAGAACTGTGTAGTAACTCAGTTACAGTCCTGTTGCTGTTTTTTTCGGGATCAACACTGATGGGTGAACTCCAGGTCATGGTCATTTGTGCCAAGTTGGCGGTGATAGGGTTTTCCTGATTGAAACCTTTACTTCTTACATCAGCGAAGTAGGGGTATTCGATCATTCTGACTTCCTGTACTTGATGACCACCCGCATTACGCATAACAGGCAAAGGAAATGCTTTGTTTTGCATATCAAGCACAAGCTTGTCTTCCATGTCGAGACCGTTATGTCTTAACCAGTCTTTGAATTCACCCTCGAGCTTGGCCAATCCTAGTCCACCTTGTCCTAATGTCATGGTGTAAGGGGAGGACATGGCAATAACGGAACCGCCTTTCATCAGAAATTGATCGATGGCAAAGATTTCTTTCGGGCCCATAGCGTTCGGTGCTGCGACTAACAGAATATCTATATCACCAGAAACATTACCATCACTGACATCTTCATCTCGGATGTTGAGGTCTGTACCAAGAAATGCTGCCAACTGATTAAATTGTGGTACAGCGATGCCGATTTGTTCCAGTTTAGGGTCATCTTGTGGTTTAACTAAGCCAATGGTTTTAATAAACCCTTTACCAAAGCGCTTCACTGCAGCCTTGAGGTTGCGCTCAAAACTGAGCTTGCTCTTATCTTCCAGTGGTATCTGAATGGCCATATCATCTTTTTCCAGAATCAGATGGAAATAGAAGAAATCACCACCAAACCTTCTGTCGGTTGAGAGTGGCTTGAGTCCATATTCATGGGTTAGCTTTTTGGCCACAGCGCTGTTGCCCGCATAGGGGTCAATAACATTGACTTTAAAGCGACCGTTGGAATCTTCAGCTAAGGCATTGGCCACTTCGATGATATCTTTTTTATGAGCGATCAAATCATCGGGAAGTAGGGCGTCAGTAGAAATATAGGCATTAAAAGTGAGTTCACCTTTAATGGTCTCAAACAGATTCCCACCACTGCGGTAGCTGTTTAACACCTTTTTGATACTCCGGGTCAGGTCGTATTCAGGGTTACGCAGTTTGATTTGAAAATCTTTGTCGCCCTGTGCCTTGGTTTCAATTAAGTCTTGGAAATCCAACACTTCAAACTCATCGCCATAATTGATCAGAATGTGGAAGTAAGAATTTACAATGGCAGATTGATAGCGGTCAGCTACTTGGAGGGGAATAGGCCTAACACCGTATTTTTGATTGGCTTCTTCCTCCAATTCGAGATTGGTAATAGGATCGACAAACTCAATCCGTACTTTTCCTCGACTGGCAATTTCATATTCGTGTATCAAATCTTTTATCTGGGGAACCAGAGGTGCCAACATGGGGTGGGTTTTACCGCTGAAATAGCCCCGAATCAGCAGTGGCTCCTGTAACTGGCTTAAATAGTCTTTGGTAGAAGCAGAGATAGAGTACTGGCTACCTTCAGTGGTATCTATACGAAGTGACGTTACCTGTCCGAGCCACAAGTTGACACCAATGACATTGATAATGGCCAATGCAGTGACGATACGCCAAGTCCTGTGGCGAGGTGTAGAGGTATGTTCAGCCCAGCGTTCTCTCTCCAAGGTGAATATGTTGAGGGAGAGGAACACAAAAATGATACTGAAGTAGTAATAGAGATCCCTGATATCAATGACACCACGGGTTATTGAGTCAAACCGTGAACCCGTGCCAAATAATCTAAACCACTCCCCGGCCTGGTTGCCAAAAAAATCAGTGATCGTGGTAGTTCCGATTAAATAGAACAGACCAGATAAGGCGACAGCACAAATAAGGCTGACGATTTGGTTGTCACTTTTGGCTGAGACATACAAACCGATAGATAGGTAGGCGGCACCTAATAAAAAAGCGGCCAGATATCCCGTCCAAATAGGACCCCAGTCCAGTTCTCCCATTTGTGAAACGGTGATAGGAAGCGGTATGGTAATAATCAGGGCAATAGCGAGTAACACTAGGCAGCCTAAAAATTTACCGGCGACAAAGTGCCATAAAGGTAGTGGCTGGGTAAGAATATGTTCCAGAGTCCCGGTTCTACGTTCTTCACTCCACAGACGCATCGTCAGTGTGCTGGTGAGAAATACCAGTAATACCGGCATCCACTCAAATAGTGGGCGAATATCTGCGATATTTCTTGAGAAGTAGGATTCTCCCCAGAAGAACACAAATAAAGAAATAGCCGCGAATGTTGCCAAGAATAAGTAGGCAATGGGTGATGCAAAAAACAGGGTAATTTCTTTCGCTGCAATACGACGAATCACTGGTAGGTGTTTGGCTTTAGGCTGCATTTTGAACCTCCTCATCAATTGCTTCCACAGGATTTTCATTGACCTCCCTAAACAGTGTTTCCAGGTCACGATGCTCCTGGCTAATGGCGTATAACGTAGCACCAGAAGCAACAATGAAATTGGCAATTTCTCCGCAGAGAGCAAAATGATCACTCATCTCTTTTACGCTTAGCCGGTAACGATAAACAGAGGGCTTCGCGTCAGATTGATCTGCGGATATTTCTTCTACCTTCACGACAGCGCTGAGTGGTTGTAATAACGCCGTGAGCTTGTCTGTTGGTAATGAGGTCGACAACAGCAAATGGTTACTTTCTCTAAGCTTTTCTAGTTGTGCATCGACAGCCAGTTTGCCATTGCGAATAATCAGTGCCCGGTCACAGAGGGCATCCACTTCCTGCATGATGTGGGTAGATAGAATGACTGTCGCATCGTTGGCAAGGTTTCGGATCAAAGCCCTAATAAGTTGTGTTTGTGTAGGGTCTAGGCCATTTGTCGGCTCATCCAGAATCAATAGTTTGGGCCTTCCCAAAATGGCTTGTGCGACACCGACACGTTGTTTATAGCCGCGAGACAGGGTCGATATGGGGGATAGCAGCTTAGGCACGATATCCGTTGCCTGAATAACACGCCTTATCTCTGATATTTTTTCATCACCCCTAATACCTTTCATTTCACTAATATAATCGAGGTAATCGGCCACAATCATTTCAGGATAAATGGGCAGGTTCTCTGGTAAATAACCGAGATACCTCTGTGCCTTTTTAGGATCTTGCTGAAGGTTGATATCGTCAATAAAGATAGAGCCATGGTTCGCTTCAATAAAACCACTGAGCATTTTCATGATCGTCGTTTTACCAGCACCGTTATGGCCCAGTAAACCAACAATCTCACCTTTTTTTATTTTGAAGCTGACATTATCAACGGCTTTAAAATCGCCATACAACCTTGTCAACTGCCTGACTTCCAGCATGGTGTCCTCCGGTTGTGAAAATTTTTAGTTATAAATACAGGGCATCAGTATCAATATTAGTCTTTGGTATGAGAGACGTGTCTATCCCTGTCAGAGCGCGCGTAAAGCTCAGCGGATGTGCATAGTACACCGAAAAGTTCACTGAAAAAAACATTGTTCATACACTCTTGTTATAGCTATAGGAAACGTTCTCATATAAACATACCAAGAACTAAATGCTCAGATTTTAGATAGGGATGATTTTTTTTAGTTCAAGGGAGATTCATACAAAAAATGCAGATGGAGCTGATAAGAATTGCTATCGCCTTTGTTACAGGGTGACAGCCTTTAATAGCTCATGGCATCCAATATCATCTAAAAGTTTTAGCTGTGTCTCATTCTTAACTAGGAGCATACCGGCAAAACCTAGAGCATTGATAGTGAGCCCTTGGTGGCTCTCTTGAGTGCGAGGAATCACCCAGAGATAGTCTCTGGTCATCAGCATATTATGGGGAGGCATATATCCATTGCGGTCCATCGTAAGGTTCAGGCTTTTCAGTAAATGGTAGTAGCCTCGACAATTTTCCTCGGCAAATGTTTTTAGCTGGTTATAGGGTGTTGAAGTAGGACATTTTGTCGGCATTATTCTGTGCCTAAAAGACAGGGGCATCTCAGTACAAATTCCCTCGCGTAGAGTGAGCTGAGAGAACAAGTCTGCAAAGGGGAAGATGGTTGTTGATGATAGGGGGAGGGGGATCATTTGTAGATGCTTATGCTCCACACTAGCTCCGGCTATTGGGCCTCCATTATAGAAGACCAAACCATCCTGAGCTTGGAGACAAATTTGAGCGGCCAGAAAGTCTTCCGTGTTCAGGGCAGTTTGTTGCGGCAAAAACTGCTTAGTCACCATTAATATGTGGTGATCAATCACGTTGAATTTATTTAACAGACAGCGGTAATGGTCTGTCAGTTCGCCCACATACAGGGCTGGGTCATAGGGTAGAAATGGGTCAAAATCTTTTGGGTTGGGCGTTTGTTTTGCTCTCTGCTGTACTTCTTTTGATTTCCGAACCAGGTTTTCCACTACTCTTATTTGAAAACACATCAGGTTGTCACCACACGCACTTTCACTGAAAGGAATTTCCCTTGTTTCGCAGTGGGTGGGGATGGATTGGAGAGCACCGCAGGCAAGGGCTGAGTCAGTGACTGTCTCTACTTGTTGCCACAGTGCTTTATTGTGTAAGTAGTTGGTCAAAACGGATCTCCCTGTTGGGTGTCGATGCTTTATTGTTAATTTGCATCTAAATGGGTAGGCGATCAAGGTTTACTACCTTGTTAACGGTTCAGTGGAAGATATTTTCGATTAGTAGATGGTTTTTGATTTTTGTGCTCTCTGACATAATGCGCGGATGACGCCAGCACGTTACGAAAAAATACTGAAAGTCCTCAATAGTCGCCAGACCGATTTAACCGTGATTACCGATCAGGTTCATAAAGGACAGAATTTATCGGCGATTACTCGAACGGCAGATGCGGTAGGAATACATCAGGTCCATTCAGTGTATGAAAAGGGAGTATATCGGCCCCACACCGGCACCTCCCTGGGTGCTCATAAATGGGTTAAAACAATAGTCCATAACAACATCGTCATTCCCATCGAAAATCTTCAGCAGCGGGGTCTCCAGATTGTGGCAGCACATTTTGATGAACATGCCGTAGATTATCGTGAGGTTGACTACACTCGGCCGACGGCATTGTTATTGGGCGCAGAAAAGTGGGGGGTGAGTGACAGTGCCTATAGTCGGCTAGATGGCACTGTCATTATTCCTATGATGGGCATGGCCGAGTCTTTTAATGTCTCAGCGGCTTGCGCCATTATTTTGGCCGAGGCGCAACGCCAGCGAAGTGAGGCGGGCATGTATGACCGTTGCCATTTACCCCAAGATGAATATCAAACCTTGCTCTTTGAGTGGTGTCAGCCAGTTATAGCCCGTATCTGTCGAGAAAGAGGACTGGAATATCCTGCTTTGGACGACACAGGGCATTTGGCTGACCCCCAGACCTTCTCCCGGCTGATTAACGGCGTAGAAGCCAGCACCAGTTAAGTGCTTCTTAACCTATGGTGGAATATTTGTTGCGCCATCTCCGTTATGTAATATGGGTACCTTTGAGTCACAAATTCCATAATGTTTTGTCCTGAAACAGCGACATTTCTTTGTCTGATATGGTTTTATATCAGGATAACAACAGATTGCTAATGGGAATTAGGGTATGACCATCTACAACGCACCTATCGATGACATGAAGTTCCTGCTCAATAATGTGCTGGATATAGAGAGTATTGCAAAACTTCCGGGTTACGAAGAGGCAACACCGGATATGGTGGACGCTATTCTAGAAGAAGCGGCTCGTTTTTATGGTGAAGTCTTGGCACCCACCAACCAAGTGGCTGATTCCCAGGGATCAAGGCTTGAGGGTGACAAGGTCATCACTGCACCCGCACTGGATGGTATTTACCAGCAAATTGTACAGGCTGGCTGGCCGGGGTTAACCGGCGATGTTGCGTTCGGTGGACAGGGATTGCCTGCTCTATTATCCATTGCTGTCGACGAAATGTCTCAATCTGCCAATATGGCGTTCAGTTTGTGTCCCATGCTGACCAAAGGGGTCGTTACCGCACTGACGCTCTATGGCAGTGATGAACAAAAAAAAACCTATTTAAATAATTTGATTTCAGGTTCGTGGACAGGAACCATGAACCTCACCGAGCCTCAGGCCGGTTCGGATCTCGCCGCCGTTCGCACAAAAGCCGTACCAACAGAGGACCACTACTTACTCAGTGGCCAGAAAATTTTTATTACCTGGGGTGACCACGATTACACCGACAATATTATCCATCTGGTACTGGCTCGCACCCCAGATGCACCAGAGGGTGTTAAAGGTATTTCCTTGTTTGTGGTCCCCAAATTTCTGATTAATGAAGATGGTAGTGCCGGTGAGCGTAATGATGTTCGCTGTGTCGGTGTGGAACACAAGCTGGGGATTCATGCCAGTCCAACCTGCTCGCTATCCTTCGGTGATAACGGCGGAGCTGTGGGTTATCTGGTGGGCGAGGAGAATCAGGGCTTGGTCTATATGTTCGCCATGATGAACGAAGCTCGCTTAGCTGTTGGTTTACAAGGGGTCTCTATCAGTGAGCGGGCCTATCAGCAGGCGGTAGCCTTCGCCAAAGAGCGAGTACAGGGTAGTGTGCCGGGCAATAAACAAGCCACCATTATTCATCATCCCGATGTGCGTCGTATGCTGATGCTCATGCGTTCATTAACTGAAGGCGGGAGGGCATTGGCCTATTTATCGTTAGCCCATGAAGACTATGTTCACAAGCTAGAAGATAAAGAGCAGGCCGCTTACCACCAGCGCCGGGTTGATTTACTGACGCCGCTGGTAAAAGGCTGGTGTACTGAAATTGGTATGGAAGTCACCTCTCTGGGGGTGCAAGTGCACGGTGGCATGGGTTTTATAGAAGAAACGGGTGCCGCGCAGCATTTAAGAGATGCCCGTATTCTACCTATTTATGAAGGTACCAACGGCATTCAAGGTCTTGATCTGGTGGGTCGTAAATTGGCTCGAGATAAGGGCCAATCGGCAATGGAGCTGCTTGAAGATTTAACTCAGGTGGTTGTCGAGGCTAAAGCGGCTGGCCTGTTAGACATTGCTGACATTCTGGAAACCTCTCTAGTCGCCTGCAAAGAAGCTACAAATACGATATTGACGGGCGCAGCGGAAGATTGGACCGTGCTCAGTGCTTCTGCCTATAACATGCTGATGTTAATGGGTGCTACCGTTGCTGGAGCCATGTTGGTAAAAAGTGCAGTGGCTGCGACCCATTTAAAGACAGCGGGCGAGGGCAATACCCGTTTTAATGACAATAAAGTGATGACGGCAAAATTCTTTGCTCAACATGTGATGTCACGGAATACTGGTTACTTCGAAGCGGTAAAAGCGGGTTCGGAGGCAGTAATGGGCTTGGGTATTGAGGATTTCTAAGGGGGCTGACTGAATAGCCCTTAATCGAAAAAAGGAGTAAGTCATAAAAGAAGTAAGTCGTATAAGGGGATGGATCTTTCTCCTTTTATTCCCTTTATTTATTTTATCTAAGCTTTACTCCCCCGAGATGATATCGCATTTGTAAAAATGCTCGTCTCCTTCACCAAGTTTTTGTGCAAGCTTGGGAAGTAATATGTCCATTTTTTCTAACAGTTTCCAAGGTGGGTTGATAACAAACAAACCTGACGCAGTCATTCCTCTTTCCTCTGAATCAGCAGAAAGACCCAACTCAAAACGTTGTATGTTTTTAATGCCACTTCGGATGAGTTTTTTCTCCATGTGATCAATTTTTTGTCGATCAACTACGGGATACCAAATGGCATAAGTGCCCGTGCTAAACTTTTTGTAGGCCTGTATTACCACATCAATGACGTGATCATATTCGGATTTAATTTCATAGGAGGGGTCTATCAGGACAAGCCCCCTTCGACTGGTGGGTGGCAGCAATGTCACCATGCCTGTTAATCCATCCTGACAAGAACCCCGTATTTTTTTGTTACTGCGTATATTGCGACTCAGTGACTCATAGTCTTGAGGGTGAAGTTCAAACAGCCAAGCTCGATCCTGTTTTCGGAGGAAATGCTGGGCGATAGAAGGGGAGCCAGGGTAGATGTTTAAATCAGCGGATTTATTGAAGGTATTGATGACCTCGAAATAACGTGCCAGTTCTGGAAAGTCTTTGGATTTTATTTTGGCGATACCATTAGCGTGTTCTTGCAGCTTTTGAGCATCATTGGATTTCAGGTTATAAAGGCCCGCACCTGAGTGTGTGTCGATATACTCAAAGGGCGCTTCCTTTTTGGTTAGGTGCTCAAGTATTTCTACCAAGACAATGTGCTTGATAATGTCGGCAAAATTACCGGCATGAAAGGAATGTCTATAACTTAGCAAGGGGCGGTCTCTTTTTGGTGTAGGGTGTGGAGTGTTAGAAGGTTCAATGAAAGGTTATGAATGCGTTTAATTATGAAAATGCTGTCGATGCATCTTAATCACATCAGCCCTAGATAATTAGACGGTTCAACGCGTAAATAGCAAAAAAAACTATCTCTCTTGTTATGTTATGGGCTTTTTAAAAACGTTACGGCCGAGTCTCTGTCATCGATGGCAAAACATCTCATTTTAATCGTACTGAAAAATGTATCCTCAATGTTAACCATTGTTTCCAACCATTTGTTGTCAGTTAATACTGCAACTTTAGTGATATCCGAAACGCCAACGTCGAATAAATATTTAAACTCTTCGATAACCGCTGATATCTCAATACCATCAAATGAATCTATCTGCTCAAGAATAACAATATCTCCATGACGCCCAATCTTTTCCTTTGCGTCATTCAGTACTAAAGACATATCACTTTCAGTAACCTTTCCTGAGATGCGAAAGGCGACGGAATGATCAATGCCTATATCTATCATTTCTAACATAATGTTTCCTCGGCAAATCAAAGGGTGACAATCATTCAGTCCCTTTAATTTTGCGACTGACTCTGTAGGTATTTCCTAATGGTATCAGCTGTATTGAAATACTCCACTAACTCAATTGTCAGGTTGCCCAATGAGCAAAGGGTAACAGAGCCAACGTTGTAGGATAAATGCCCATTTTCGTGATAGCTTAAGCCATTATTTTGTGTCTGCTCGACCCATAAACTTGCGTTCTTCCACATTCACCCTGATTTTATCACCAGTAGAAATGTGCTCAGGAACTTGAATGGTTACGCCGGTCGATAGCAGCGCCGGTTTGGTTCTTGACGTTGCCGATCCTCCCTTGATTGATGGATCCGTTTCCATCACGTCAAGCTCCACGCTTGTTGGCAGGTCAAGAGCTACTGGTACGTCGTTGACGATGATGACCTGAACACCCGCTGTTGACTCATCAATGAAAAGGATCTCATCGACAATAGCATCTTTATTCAGGTTGTACGGCGTGTAGTTTTCAGTATCCATAAAGACATACTCATCGCCGTCAATGTAAGAAAACATAACAGGCCTGCGGATGAGGTCGGCAAGATTCAGCATATCCGAGTCCTTAAAGGTCTCGTCAATTTTGCTGTTGGTGACAACATCATACATACGCAGTCGGTACAGGCTGCCACCTGCCCGGCCTTGGGGAACAGAACGCTCAATGTCGCGAACTATGTAGGTTTTACCGTTATAGTCAATCGCCGCATTTTTCTTGATTTCACTTGCCTTGGGCATATTCTTTAGTCCTGAAATTTAAATGTAATAAATTTATCAGATTTTTGGAGTCAATTTGATATGTTTGTTAGGCATTATATTTGTGGCATTGTTTCAAATTTTGATAATTTAGGATTAATTAATGCCTAATATCACCGTTAACTACCGAATGCGGTAAAACTTAAGCCGACATAAACACCGTAGGTAGCTAAGAGTATTCCACCTTCTAACCGACTTAGACGACGCCCTGTATACAAAAACAAAAATAGTAATAGCGACGCTACAAGCAAGACCCATTGGTCGAATTGCAGAATTCTTGCGTGAACGGGAAGTGGTTGAAGTAAAGCGGATACTCCTAATATCCCCAACAAATTAAATATATTGCTACCAAGTATGTTTCCAACGGCTACATCTGCGTGCCGTCGTAGTGCAGCAATTACAGAAATTGAAAGCTCTGGAAGGGATGTACCAACAGCTACCAATGTCAATCCGATGACAGCCTCAGAAACACCTAAGCTCTCAGCAATCCCTACAGCTCCAATAAGCAGCACCTGTGACCCTGAAATTAACAGTAGTAGACCAATGATTACTGCCGCTACAGTCCCTCCTATAGACTTTGGTAAAGCGGTAAGTTCCTCAGCTTCGGCTTTGTTAAGTGTCGTCGCGGGTGCGTGGATGCGTTCACTCCAATAAGCCCATACCAAATAAGCTACTAAGGCAGTCAAGAAGATTACGCCATCCGTGCGTCCCAGTGCGCTTCCGCCAACTAAAACCAAAAATAGTATACTAGCCACTACTACAGTGACAGCATCCCGGCGTAATGCCAAAGGCTTGATTGTCAGTGGCGCGATCAGCGCACATATCCCTAGGATTAGTAAAACATTGCCAATATTGCTACCCACTACGTTGCCAACTGCAATATCCGGTTGTTGATTTAATGCAGCATTTACAGAAACCACCAATTCTGGCGCTGATGTGCCGAAGCCTACGATAACGAGACCACTTAGTAATGGCGATACACCGAGACGCTGGGAGGCAGCTAACGAGCCTCGAATCAACGCTTCGCCACCAATGGTAAGTAAGCCCACACCGAGTAATAAAAAGAGTAAATTCGTCATGATTTGCCGTCTCTTGGCATAGAGTTTTACGAGCTGACAGAGAACACCCACGCTGCATGCATGGCCTAACGCCTAGTGAATGGGTAGCATTGTGAAAAAGCCACGCTTTTTGCTGTCCAGCCGCAGGCGTTCATTGCTCACCTTGTTAAACATTTACTGGCCCATAATCTTTAAAGAAATATATGGCGCCACAATAAAAACCAATGTCACAATTTTGTAAATACTCAGGAAATCAAAATACTTAGAGTCAAGTTCTTTACCATCCACCCTAAACATCTTGCTATGAATAGAAGATATTGCTCCTTTCATAAACGCAATAACTATTGTCGCCAGGAGGAGATAAGCAATATTGATTATTGATGCCCAGCCTAGCAGTTCAGTTAACTGTGAAAGTGTAATCATAATATTCTCCTTAGTGTCGGTGGATTTCTGATATGTGTTTAACAGTTTATTCAAACGCCTATGGTCTTATATCACTTTGGCTCCCTTATTTCGGGCCAAACAATTTCAAGCTAAGGTTATTTTTGTTTGTTTGCAGGGGGCTGGGAAAAAGAAGATCATTTGTAGTTTGGCATAAGAAGCTTAATCCCTGCTTTTGTGTTCCAACCCTTTTTCTCTGATCATAAATCAACACCCTTTGAAATCGAACACTTAATACTACTTTTTCCTTGAATAGAAGCCTATGGCTCCTGATCTTGGGCATATTTTTATTGGCTTTCCTGCTGAAGCAAGTGAATAAACGCTTTTGCTGCATTGGAGAGGCTTTTCTCCCGGTGGTGGATATAACCCAGCTCGCGTTGTATCTGTATGTTGGGTATTTCTACTGTTCGTATGCCGTCTTCCAGCATGCTTTCGGGCAGCAGGCTCCAACCCAGCCCTATGCTGACCATCATTTTGATGGTTTCGAGATAATTGGTGGTCATGGTGGGAGGTAGAGGGACGTTATGTTGCTCAAACAGCGCTCGGGTCATCCTACCGGTGTAGGTACCGAGGCCGGGTAAGATCGCTGGGTAGTTTCTTAAGTCATCCAGCGTTGAATTTATGGGTGTGGCATTTTTAGAGGAAAGTGGGTGGTCATCAGAAACCATAAACACTAAAGGATCTGGCCATATGCTTTTTGCCTCAATTTTGGGGTGAGCCTCCGGGGCTAGAGTAATCACGGCAACTTCAAAACGGCCCTGAAGAATGCCTTCGTAGGCTTTCTCAGAGTCCATAAAGTCTACATCTATGGTGACGTCAGAATAGTTTTGAGCAAACTGTTTCAACATAGGGGGAAGCCGGTGCAGACCAATATGGTGGCTAATAGCCAAACGTAGTCTGCCGCTGATGTCACCTGAAAGATCATTAATGGCCTGTGTGGTATCGGCAATTTCCCTAAGTATGTGGTTTGCCCTAGGTAGTAAGGCTGCGCCAGCTTCTGTCAGGGTGACAGAGCGAGCAATGCGGTCGAATAGCCTGGAGTTCAGCTGTTCTTCTAATAGGGCGATGCGTTTGCTTACGGCTGGCTGGGTGACGTGAATTCTTTCGGCGGCAATGGAAAAAGAGGCAGACTCGGCAACGGCGATAAAAGCTTCCAGTAATTGTGTGTCCATAATAGTGGCGTATCAAGTCGTGTTATCAGGTCTTAGTATAAGTGTACGAATTCCCATTTGGAATCCAATAGATAAAAAATATGAATTTGTTTTATTTGCAACATGTATCTAAAATTAGTGAATCGATCATATTTTTTAAGATAACTGGGCTAGAAACATGGCTGGAAAAACCCTTTACGATAAATTGTGGGACGCGCATCTGGTAAAACAGCGAGATGATGGTTCTGCGTTGATTTACATCGACCGTCATATTCTTCATGAGGTGACGTCTCCTCAGGCTTTTGAGGGGCTGCGTATTGCAAATCGCAAGCCCTGGCGCCTAGATGTGAATGTGGCAACACCTGACCACAATATCTCTACTGATTCTGCTGAACGTGCTGCCGGTGTGGATGCTATTCCTGACGAAACTTCTCGTATTCAGGTAAAAACGCTGGATGAGAACTGCGAGTACTTTGGTATTCGTGAATTTGGCATGAATGAAATGGGGCAGGGTATCGTGCATGTGATGGGGCCAGAACTTGGCGCTTCATTGCCCGGCATGACCGTAGTTTGTGGGGATTCTCACACGGCTACCCATGGTGCATTTGCTTGTTTGGCTCACGGTATTGGCACTTCGGAAGTCGAGCATGTGTTGGCAACCCAGTGTCTTGTGGCCAAGAAAATGAAAAACATGCAGATCAAAGTGGATGGCATCTTGGGCAACGGTGTGACACCTAAAGATGTGGTGTTAGCGATTATCGGTAAAATTGGTACCGCCGGTGGTACCGGTTACGCCATTGAGTTTGCCGGTCAGGTCTTCCGGGACATGACCCTCGAAGGCCGAATGACGGTGTGTAATATGGCCATTGAAGCGGGTGCTCGTGTGGGCATGGTGGCGGTAGACACCCAGACTATTGAGTATTTCAAAGGGCGTCAGTTTGCGCCAACTGGTGAGGTCTGGGATCAGGCTGTTGCCTATTGGCAAACCCTGCAAAGCGATGATGATGCCAAGTTTGATGCGGTGGTGGAGTTGAACGGTGAAGAAATTTTGCCCCAGGTCACTTGGGGAACCTCCCCTGAAATGGTCTTGCCCGTCAGCGGTGTGATACCTCGTATTGAAGATGAAGCTGATCCAGCAAAAAGGCAGAGTATCGAGCAAGCGCTTCGATATATGGGGTTGAAAGGTGGCATGGCTATTACCGATATACCGGTAGATCGTGTGTTTATTGGCTCTTGTACCAATTCTCGTATTGAAGATATGCGTGCTGCAGCGAAAGTGGCTAAAGGCCGCAAGGTGGCGGGTAGCATTAAGCAAGTATTGGTCGTACCCGGCTCACAGATGGTGAAAGCACAGGCTGAAGCAGAAGGCTTGGATAAAATTTTTATCGAAGCGGGTATGGATTGGCGCGAGCCGGGCTGTTCCATGTGTTTGGCCATGAACGCCGATAAATTAGGGGCTGGAGAGCATTGTGCCTCTACGTCTAATCGTAATTTTGAGGGGCGACAAGGCAATGGTGGACGGACTCACTTGGTGAGCCCCGCGATGGCCGCTGCCGCTGCGATTGCTGGCCATATTACTGATGTTCGTAGCTTTGATGAGGTCGTATGATGAAAGCATTTACCGTACATAAGGGAATTGTGGCAGGTATTGATCGTTCCAATGTCGATACTGACATGATTATTCCCAAGCAGTTTTTGAAATCTATCAAGCGCAGTGGCTTTGGACCAAACCTGTTTGATGAGCTGCGTTATTTGGATGAAGGGCAACCGGGGCAGGATTGTACTAACAGATCATTGAACCCAGATTTTCCACTGAACTGGCCCCGCTACCAAGGTGCCTCTGTGCTGCTTTGTCGTGAGAATTTTGGTTGTGGCTCCAGCCGAGAACATGCGCCTTGGGCGTTAGAGGACTATGGTTTTCGAGCGGTTATTGCGCCGAGTTTTGCCGATATTTTCTTTAATAACTGCCTTAAGAATGGTTTATTACCTATTGTTTTAAAAGAAAAAATAGTTGACAAGCTGTTTGCTGATATGGCAGAAAATGAAGGCTATGAGTTGGCTGTGGATTTGCCGCGTCAGGTGGTGGTTACACCCGCTGGCGAAGAATTCCCCTTCGATATTGATGAGTTTAGTAAAGACTGCTTACTTGAAGGTTTGGATGAAATTGGTCTGACGTTGAATGATGCGGATGCTATTCGTGCTTATGAAGCAGCGCGGGAGAAAGACACTCCTTGGCTATTTGGTGCCATTAAGTAGTGAGTATTGGTCGGAGTGTCTAAGAGTTAAGGATATTGATAAATGAGTAAGAAAGTATTGATTCTTAAGGGTGACTATATTGGCCCTGAGATTGTAGATGAAGCCGTTAAGGTGTTAAAAAAAGTCGACCAGCAATTTTCTCTGGGTATTGAGTTAGAGGAAGGCCTGCTGGGCGGCGCAGCCTACGATGCGGTGGGGGAGCCTTGTCCCGAAAAGACGTTGGAGCAAGGTCGCCAATGTGATGCCATTTTGATGGGCTCCGTGGGTGGACCCAAGTGGGATGAGGTGGCTCGTGATCTTCGTCCTGAGAAAGGGTTGTTGAAGCTGCGTTCTGGTTTGGAATTGTTTGGCAATTTGCGCCCGGCGATTTTGTATCCGCAGTTGGCAGATGCTTCTTCACTAAAACCCGAGATTGTTTCCGGCTTGGATATCCTGATTGTGAGAGAACTCACCGGGGGTATTTATTTCGGAGAGCCCCGAGGAATAAGGGTTCTAGAGAACGGCGAGCGCGAAGGCTATAACACTTACAAATATTGTGAGTCGGAAATTCGCCGCATCGGCAAGGTGGCATTTGAAGCCGCGATGGTGCGCGACAAGCGTGTTTGTTCCGTGGATAAAGCCAATGTGTTGGAGGCAACCATACTGTGGCGAGAAATCATGGAAGAAGTGGCCAAGGATTACCCGGAAGTCACGCTAAGTCATATGTATGTGGATAACGCCGCGATGCAATTGGTGAAGGCACCCAAGCAGTTTGATGTGGTGGTGACAGGTAATATGTTTGGTGACATCTTGTCTGATGCCGCAGCCATGCTGACAGGTTCTATCGGTATGCTGCCTTCTGCCTCCTTGGATAAAGACGGCAAAGGTTTATATGAGCCTTGCCATGGCTCTGCTCCTGATATTGCTGGGCAAGGTGTGGCGAATCCATTGGCGACAATTTTGTCCGTTGCTATGATGTTACGCTATTCACTGAATGCACCTGAAGCGGCAGATGCCATCGAGGTGGCAGTCAGTAAGGTTTTGGATCAAGGGCTACGAACGCCAGATATCTATACTGAAGGAACACGTAAAGTGAGTACTTCTGAGATGGGTGATGCGGTAGTCTCTGCACTATAAATTAGTGCTTTTTATTGCCAATACTGGCATCCATAATGATTAAAGTAATTTATTATAAATATCTATTAATTGGTTGAATATAAATGAATAAAGTAGGTTTTGTAGGTTGGCGTGGCATGGTTGGTTCAGTGCTGATGGATCGTATGATTCAGGAGAATGACTTTGCCGATATTGAACCAGTTTTCTTTACTACATCGCAGCTAGGTCAGCCCGGCCCAAGTGTTGGTAAAGAGGTTGCCCCGCTACAGGATGCTAACGATATCGAATCGCTGGCGAAACTGGACATTATTGTGACTTGTCAGGGCGGCGACTATACCAAGGCGGTTTACCCTGAGCTGCGTAAATCAGGCTGGAATGGTTACTGGATTGATGCCGCTTCTACCTTGCGGATGGCTGATGACGCCTTGATTGTATTGGATCCAGTCAACCTAAATGTTATCAAAGACGGTATCGTCAATGGTACCAAGAACTTCATTGGTGGTAACTGTACTGTCAGCTTGATGCTTATGGGGCTTGGCGGACTCTTTAAGGAGGGCTTGGTTGAGTGGGCTTCAGCAATGACTTATCAGGCTGCCTCCGGTGCTGGGGCCCAGAATATGCGCGAGCTGATTGCTCAGATGGGTTCTATTGAGCAATCTGTGGCTGCTGAATTACTCAACCCTGCGTCTGCTATTTTGGACATTGATCGCAAAGTGTCCGCTACTATGCGTGACGGTAATTTCCCTACCGACAACTTTGGTGCGCCGTTAGCTGGTAGTTTGTTACCCTGGATTGATGTGCAGCTGGAAAATGGCCAAAGTAAGGAAGAGTGGAAAGGGCAGTCAGAAACCAACAAAATTCTTGGGCGTTCCGGTAGCTCTCTGATTCCAGTGGATGGTCTTTGTGTTCGTATTGGTGCTATGCGTTGCCATAGTCAGGCATTGACCATCAAGCTGACTAAAAATGCACCCATCGATGAAATTGAAGCCATGTTGGCAGAAGCCAATGATTGGGTAGACGTTGTACCCAACGACCGCGAAGCTAGCTTGAAGCAACTTACTCCTGCAGCCGTCACTGGACACTTACATGTGCCTGTAGGTCGTCTGAGAAAGATGAATATGGGTGATAATTACCTGTCAGCGTTTACCGTAGGCGATCAGCTGTTATGGGGAGCGGCAGAACCACTGCGACGTATACTGCGGATCCTATTGGAAACCTAATTCATCTACGCCCCATGGCTAATGGGGCGTATCTTTATTTTTCGTTTGGCCAAGCTTTGAGTGTCTTGCTATTTGCTTCAGCTTTACTGTTTTGTGCAATTGATCATAAATCAGGTTCAAGAACAGTTGGTTTTATGCATATTTTGCCACTCTGCCTGTTGAACAATTCTTAATAGTCATAAATACTTGCAGTGACAATCTAATAAAGGGTTAATGGTTCTCCATTACTTTATACAGACTAGGTGAGGGAACCTCTCCTGGTGACTTACAGGGAACACATCATGACGTTGCGCAATCTGACCTTGACTGCTGGTTTGCTGGGGATTTTATTCACCAATACAGTGCTTGCCTTGGGTATGGGTGAGCTTAAGCTGAATTCATCTTTAAATGAGCCGCTTGATGCTGAGATAGAGCTGCTTAATACCGGAGACCTCAGTGAACTTGAAATGCTGATTGGTTTGGGTTCTAGGGATGATTTTGAAGCTGCTGGTGTTGAAAGGTTGTTTTTGTTGACGGATCTGCGTTTCAAGGTCGACATGTCAAATCCTGATAAGCCAATGATTCGCATCTCTTCACGGAAGCCTATTCGTGAACCCTATCTGGATTTCTTGTTAGATGTGCAATGGCCATCGGGTCGATTGTTGAGAGAATATACTTTATTGATGGATTTGCCTGTCTACGCCACAGAGAGGGCGTCTGCAAAAAAGATTAAAGCTGCGAGCACCAGCCCGCAGCCGCCAAAAGGAAAACAGGTTCAGGTTTCATCTGCAAAACAGGCTCCTTCACGTGTAGCTCCTCAGTCTAAATCTTCCAGTGGTTCTAATGCTGGTGAATACCGTGTTGCTTCAGGCGATACAGCTTGGGGGATTGCTAAACAAATCAAACCAGATGACGCCACGATTATGCAAAGCCTGGCTGCTATCAAGCAGTCGAATCCCAACGCATTTATTAATGGCAATATTAATTTACTTAAAACGGGTGCAGTTCTACGCTTGCCCAGTTCTTCAGAAATTTCACAATTAACTCGTCAGGACGTTAATTCTGAAATAGATTTCGACCCTGAAAGTTCTATTAATAACAAATCGACTGAAACCCAGTTAGATGCAATGGATAGCACCGTTGGCTCTCCAGTAGCTCATCAGGTTGATACCGGTGGTCGACTGAAGTTGGCTGCGCCAAATGATGGTGCTGTTGTCGATGGTGGTGCGAATGGTGGAACCTCTTCTGGTGTGGGCGGCGGTTCTACAGCTCGGGATACTGAGGCTCTAGAAAATGAGTTTGCTATTTTTCAGGAGGAGCTGGATAAAACCCAGCGTGAAAACGCAGAGTTGAAGGCTCGCCTGTCCAATATGGAAGAGCAGGTTGCCACAATGAGTCGTCTTGTGGAAATCAATGATGATTCTCTCAGGGCTGCGCAAGTGGCATCACAGCAAGCAATAGAAACAGAGAATGCCTCTGAAGTTGCAGATGTTGTTTCTTCAGAATCCGCAACAGAAATTGAGTCTGAATTACAAGCAGGTGCAGTATCAAAAGAAAGCGTGGTGGCGACAGCGTCAACTGAAGAAGAGGTGAGCGCAGGCTCTGAATTCTCGACTCCTGCTAAGAAAGATAGATTTGATCTTGATGGCTGGATCGACCTATTGCTTTACCCTTTTATTATTCTGTTAGTCATACTGTTAGCCATTGTTCTGTTTTTCAAAAATCGTAAGCAGGATGATGAAGAAACAGAAGAGTTGTCCCTAAAGACATTGGTTGAGAAACGGGATGTTGAGGAAGAAGACGAGGGTGCTTTCTTCGATGAAGATGAGAGGCAAATACTTGGTGAAATCTCATCAGATCTTGATGAGCGGGACCTGAAAGATTTAGAAGAGCTAGAGCTGACAGAAGGTGAGGATGTTGACCCTCTGGGCGAAGCTGATATCTACCTATCTCTTGATAACTATAAGCAGGCTGAAAGTGTTCTTCTTGGTGCTATTGCCGAAAGTCCTGATGATGCTTCGTTGCGACTGAAGCTGCTTGAGGTTTATGTTAGTTCTAAAGAATTGGATAAATTTGATGACCAGTATCAAGAGCTGACTGAGTTTAGTAATGCAGAAATAAATACTAAAATTGCCTTGCTGCGTGCTGAATTGGTTTCAGCTTCAGTGGATGAAGAGAGTTTTGAACAAAACTTTGGGGCCATTGAAGAGGATGACTCTGAAGAGCCTGTTATTTCTGAGGAGGAGTTGTCACTCGATTTAACTGAAGACGCTTCTCTTAGTTTAGCTGAAGGTTCTTCTTTGGCTGAGGGCTCTTCGCTAGAAGATATAGAGCTTAATTTTAATGGCCTCGAATCTGATTCTGAAGATGACTTGCCAGATGATGTCGTCAAGACTGAAAAGAATGTTGATTCTGAGAGTATTTCTGACTTTGATCTGGATTTAGATCTCGAAGATTTAGATCTCGAAGATATAGATCTCGAAGATATAGATTTAGACTCTCTGTCACTGGATATTGATGCTGGCATGGAGAGTATCGATCTTGAGGGTGGTGATCTTGATGGTAGCTCTGAACCTGACATCATTTCTTCTGTCGACCCAAAAACTGATGATTCCATTGTAGATACAGTTACTGCAGATGATTTCGATGATTTCGATGATGACCTTGATCTTCTGGCTGGTGAAGATGAATGTAGCACTAAGTTAGAGCTGGCGCAGGCATATCTTGATATGGGTGATCCTGAGAGTGCTAAGGAGATTCTGGATGAAGTGGTGTCCCTTGGTGATGCTGGTCAGCAGGATCAAGCACGTAAATTACTTGAGAGTGTTACCTGATTAGCTCTAGTTCAGATATACCCTGGCGCTATTTGCCCAATTGCCTTGTACCAGAGGGGCAGTCTTTGCCAGAGGGAATCAAGCGTATAGCAGCTGCCGTCGAATATGACGGCAGTTCTTTTTGTGGTTGGCAACGCCAAAGCCATAGTCCTAGTGTTCAGGCTGAAGTTGAAGCGGCTCTGACAATAGTGGCTAATGAACCTGTAACCGTAGCTTGTGCTGGACGAACAGATACTGGTGTGCACGGCACCCATCAAATTATACATTTCGATACTGGTGCAGAACGCCAGCCTCGTAATTGGTTGTTGGGGGCCAATGCCAATTTACCTTTTGGTATACGTCTCCATTGGGTGGAAGAAAGAACTGCCGAATTTCATGCGCGTTTCAGTGCAACGGCAAGAACCTATCGTTATTTAATAGCTAACCAGCCCCATCGTCCGGCGCTTTTTTATCATTGGCTGACGTGGGAAAAATCACACTTGAATGAACGATTAATGGACGAAGCTGCTCAGCAGTTACTGGGAGAGCATGATTTTAGTTCTTTTCGTGCTTCAGGCTGTCAATCCCTTTCACCCAATAGAAATGTACATTCCGTAAAAGTGTGGAGGCAAGCAGGGTTGGTGATTTTTGAAATAACGGCTAATGCTTTTTTGCACCATATGGTTAGAAATATTGTGGGTGGTTTGCTTTGTGTTGGGCGCGGCCAGCAGTCGGTCGACTGGTTGGGGAGCTTGTTGGAGTGTCGAGATCGAACGAAAGCACCAGCTACGGCACGGGGCAATGGTTTGTATTTGGTTAAGGTTAGTTATCCAGATAATTTTCAGATCCCTGAATTTGACCTCGGTCCTCAATTCGTTAATCCCGTGTGTGAATCAAGCTAGATCGTCTGACCATGATGTAAAAGTGATCAGGAATTGGCTGTTAAGCAATAGGCGAAGCGAACCCTTTTTGCTACAATCCGCGCCTTGCTATTGGACGTCCCTGTGAATAGAACCCGAGTTAAAATCTGTGGAATAACCCGCGTAGAAGATGCCAAGACGGCAGTTAATTCGGGTGCCGATGCCATAGGCCTTGTTTTTTACCCTAAAAGCCCTCGGTATGTTGAGTTGTCATCTGCTGGTGAAATTGCTCGCACAGTGGGTCCGTTTGTAACGGTGGTAGGGTTGTTCGTCAATGCCTCAGTAGAGGAAGTGAATACAGCAATTGGAACGGTTGGGTTGGACTTGTTGCAGTTTCACGGTGATGAGGACGAAGCCTATTGTTCTCAATTTCAAAAACCATACATCAAGGCTATACGTATGTCTCCTGGGCTTGATGTGAGAGAGGTGATCGCGAGTTATCCCTCTGCGCGAGGCTTTCTATTTGATGCTTGGAATGAAAATAAATACGGTGGAACAGGCGAAACTTTTGAATGGCAGAGGTTATCCGCAGTAGCCGATATTCCTTTTATTCTTGCCGGTGGTTTAAACCCGGAAAATGTGAAAGAAGCTATATCTGTGGTGAAACCCTATGCCGTTGACGTTAGTGGTGGTGTCGAGGCATTACCGGGAATCAAGTCATCACAATTAATACAGCAATTTATCAACCGGGTCATCTCTAGTTAAACCTGTTAGGTGCCCGTGTTAAGTAATTTGGGAGAAATTAGTGACACAGCGTTTTGAAAAGACAACTAGCTCTGAAAAGCAAGTTGTAGATTTTACTAAAGTACCTGATGCCCGTGGTCATTTTGGCCCTTATGGCGGCAGATTTGTTTCTGAAACCTTAATTTATGCACTTGATGAGCTGGAAACTCTTTACCGTCGATTAAAAGATGATCCCGAGTTCCAGGCCCAGTTTGATTATGATCTTGCCCACTACGTAGGGCGTCCATCTCCGCTGTATCTTGCCGAGCGATGGACAAAAGAAACGGGCGGCGCACAACTCTACCTAAAACGTGAGGATCTTAATCATACCGGCGCACATAAAATTAATAACACTATTGGTCAGGCGTTGTTAGCGAAACACACGGGTAAAAAACGTGTGATCGCTGAAACCGGCGCAGGTCAACATGGCGTGGCAACGGCTACGGTGGCTGCTCGTCTCGGATTGGAATGCCACGTCTTTATGGGCGAAGAAGATGTGCATCGTCAATCCCTTAATGTTTATCGAATGAAGCTGCTAGGGGCTACGGTAATTCCTGTGACGTCTGGTTCAAAAACTTTAAAAGATGCTATGAATGAGGCGATGCGTGATTGGGTAACCAATGTCGACAATACTTTTTATATTATTGGTACCTGTGCGGGTCCACATCCTTACCCCGAGTTGGTACGAAACTTTCAGTCTGTCATTGGTCGTGAAGCTCGCCAACAATCTTTAACCCAAGCGGGTAAGCTCCCCGATGCTTTAGTAGCCTGTGTGGGTGGTGGCTCCAATGCCATAGGGTTGTTCCATCCTTTCTTGGAAGATGACTCTGTTGCCATGTACGGTGTAGAGGCTGGGGGTTTTGGTTTAGCGACAGGTAAGCACGCGGCGCCATTAAACGACGGTATTCCGGGTGTTCTTCATGGAAATCGTACATATCTTATGGAAGATGAAAATGGACAAATTATTGAAACCCATTCCATCTCAGCAGGTCTGGATTACCCCGGTGTTGGACCAGAGCATTCCTGGTTAAAGGATATTGGTCGAGTAAATTATGTCACCATCGATGATGATGAGGCTATGGCTGCCTTCCGTAACTTGACTAAAGTTGAGGGCATTATGCCTGCTCTTGAATCAAGCCATGCTGTGGCTTATGCGGAAAAATTGGCTCGCCAAATGGACCCCGATCAAATGATTATCGTCAACCTCTCGGGCCGTGGTGATAAGGATATTTTGACGGTAGCAGAGATAGATGGCATCACCGTTTAATACGGGAGTGCCTTGTGGGTTGTCTGAATTGTGTGATGCCACCGAAATGAGTGGTTTTAATAGGAATAAAAGTTAGTGAATAGAATTAGTCAGCGTTTTGAATCCCTCCGTCAGCAGGGCCGCAAGGCTTTGGTTTCTTACATCGTTATGGGTGATCCAGCCAAAGAAGTAACACTTCCTGTTATGCATGCGCTGGTTGAGAGTGGAACCGATATCATTGAACTCGGCATCCCATTTTCAGATCCCAATGCTGAAGGACCGGTGATTCAGAAAGCCCACGAGAGGGCGCTGAAGAATGGCAGCAGTCTTCGTGATGCTTTGGCCCATGTAAAACAATTTCGTGAAACTAACAGTGTTACGCCTGTGCTATTGATGGGTTATACCAACCCCATTGAAAGAATGGGCTATGATAGCTTTATTGAGCAGGCTGTTGAGGCTGGCGTTGACGCGGTGTTAACCGTTGATTTGCCCCCTGAAGAAGCTGAAGAGTTCAATGAACACTTGAAGCAGGCCAATATAGAGAATATTTTTTTATTGGCGCCAACAAGTAGTCTGTCTCGGCAGAAAAAAGTCACTGATATGGCGGGCGGCTTCATTTACTATGTTTCACTTAAGGGTGTTACCGGTGCCGGTAATTTGGATGTGAATTCTGTGAATGAAAACGTCACCAGTATTCGTGCCTTGACGGACCTTCCCGTTTGTGTGGGATTTGGCATTAAGGATGGTGCAACGGCTCGAGCCGTTGCTGATCTATCCGATGGCGTGGTAGTTGGCAGTGTTCTGGTTAACCAGATAGCGGCATTAGCAGCACAAGGGGAAACGAATCCCGCAATTTATGCTGAAGCTGTTTCGGTTGTTATTGCTGAAATACGAGAAGCGCTGGATAAGTAGTTCAGTGCGGGTTTTTCAGTAGTGGATCACTGAGTAGTAGATAATAAAATACTAAGTACGGTAGTTAACTAAAAATTGAGCTAACGGAAACAATATGAGCTGGCTGGAAAAAATTCGTCCCAAAGGACCTGCGACCCAGAAAAAGGACCGTACACAAAGTGTTCCTGAAGGAGTATGGACAAAATGTCCCAAATGTAGCGCTCCGTTATACCGTCCAGAGCTCGAAAAAAATCTGGATGTTTGCCCAAAATGTGAGCATCACTTAAGAGTTGGCGCCCGGCGTCGATTAGATATTTTTTTGGATGCTGAGGGCCGTCAGGAATTAGCTACAGATGTGAAGCCAATTGATCGTCTTAAATTCAGAGATATCAAGAAGTACAAAGATCGTCTCTCCGCTGCTCAAAAGGCGACGGGTGAAGACGATGCTTTAGTTGCCATGAAAGGCACCTTGAATGGTATGCCAGTAGTTGCAGTTGCCTTTGAGTTCGCTTTCCATGGTGGCTCTATGGGTTACGTGGTTGGTGAACGTTTTACCCGTGCTGCTCAAGTTTCACTTGAAGACAACATCCCTATGATTTGTTTTTCTGCAACTGGGGGCGCCCGTATGCAGGAAGCGTTGATCTCTCTAATGCAGATGGCCAAGACCAGTGCCGTAATTGAAAAATTAAAAGCACAGGGTATACCCTATATTTCGGTGATGACTGACCCCGTTTACGGCGGGGTTTCCGCAAGTTTGGCGTTACTTGGTGATATCAATGCCGCCGAGCCTGGTGCTCGAGCTGGATTTGCTGGTCCTAATATTATTGAGCAAACCATTCGCCAGAAACTCCCCAAAGGTTTTCAGCGGGCGGAATTTCTACTTGAGCATGGGGCAATCGATATGATTATTCATCGGCTAGAAATGCGCGCGACTCTGGCTTCTCTACTTGCCAAGTTCACTGGTCGCCCAGAAACAGATTGTTCCGATGTCGCAGCAAACACTGAGTAAATGGCTTAGTCTTTTAGAGACAAGGCACCCAACAGAGATAGAGCTTGGGCTTGATCGCATAAGCCGAGTTGCAAAGCAGCTCGGTTTTTTGCCTTCTGGGTGTTCGGATTCAGATCCCACAAATACGCCTGATACAAATGTTCCCCCTATAAATCTTAGCCCTGCGAGCAAGGTGATTACTGTTGCAGGTACCAATGGTAAAGGTTCTTGTGTCGCGGCCATTGATAGTATTTTGAGGGCTGCCGGGTATCAGGTAGGAACCTATACTTCACCTCACTTTATTGACTACAACGAGCGTATCAATATCAACGGCCAGCCAGTAAGTGATGAGGCTATTTGTGCCGCTTTTGAGCGTATCGAGTCTGCTCGTGATGACGTCAGTTTGAGTTATTTTGAATTTGGCACCTTGGCTGCCCTGATGATTTTGGCTGAGGCAAAATTGGATGTGGCTGTGTTGGAAGTGGGGCTGGGTGGACGTCTTGATGCTGTTAATGTCATAGCTCCTGATATATCTATTGTGACCAGTATTGCATTGGATCATCAGGACTGGCTTGGCAGTGACTTGAACGTTATAGCGGCAGAAAAAGCAGCTATTGGAAGAGAAGGGCGTCCCCTTATTTATGGCGATGAAAACCCAATACCCGGTTTGTTGGCAGCGGCAAATAAAATAGGTGCGCAGTTGTTTTTAAATGGACGAGATTTTTCTTTTTCACAATTTGGTGTGGTTAACAAAACGCTGCTTCCTCCTGTTAGTGTTGCCTGTTCACTACAGGCGGTGAACCTGTTAGATTCTAATATTTCAGCATTGACGATTGAAGCGGGGTTGAACCAAGTACAACTGAGAGGTCGTTATCAACAAATTTCAGTCGATGGTATCAAAATAATACTGGATGTAGCGCACAACCCTCAGGCCGCAGGGCTCTTGGCACAACGGTTGTCATCATTAAATGATAAAGTCATTGCGGTAGTGGGGATTATGTCGGATAAAGATATCCCTGCTATTCTTGAGCCAATGATACCTAGGGTAAAGTCATGGTATTTCTGTGATATTCCGGGTCAGGCTCGAGCTGCTACGGCACAAAGTATGGTGTCTATGTTGTACCAAGAAAAGCAGAGTAAAAAAAAGTTGTTCCGTGATAATCAGTATAATGATGAACCGTACAATGCCAGGGTAATAAACAGTCAGTCAGATGTACAATGTGGTCGTATCGCTGAAGTAGAACATGTCGTTGAACAGTCCTCTCCAGTGGCAGCTATTCATGCGGCTTTAGCTAGTGCAAAAGCTGGAGATACTGTGGTGGTTTTCGGATCTTTTTTTACTGTGGGGCCTGTATTAAATTGGCTAGAGAGTCTTGGGTGAGAGCCCTTAGTTGTAAAAAGCAGGGCAGGGAGAGTAGAGAGTGAATGAAAGCTTAAAGCAAAGAATTGTGGGTGCCTTTGTCTTGGTTGCCATGGCAATTGTTGTTGTTGCCTTAGTGTTCGATTTCTCAGGTGATAGAACAGTAAATACCCAATCTCAAATCCCGGCTATGCCGGAAATTCAACCCGCCATAGTGTCCCAGCCAGTTAGGCCAGAAAATATTACTCCTGCCAAGCCAGATGAAGAGATGTTTCAGTTTGGACAGGATACCGACTCACAGGGTGAATCTCTTGAGGAGGAAGCTCCGTCACTTTCTTCTGATGGTGTTCCCGTGAGCTGGGTTTTACAGGTGGGGAGTTTTCGAGATAAGACGGCAGCTAACGATTTAGTCAACAGCCTTTTAAAAGATGATTATCGAGCTTTTATTAGAGAGAAAAAAGACAGCAAGGGCACCCTTAGCCGTGTTTTTGTGGGCCCGAAGGTTTTGAAGAAAAAACTGGTTCAGGAAAAATCAGCGATAGACAAAAAATATGGTGTGGATTCGCTCTTGATACGTTTTGAACCCTGATCTTGGACAAGCACTCTGTTACACTTTCGCTCTTAGTCGTTTTGATCATCTGAAGCTTCCAAATGTGTACCTTTTAAATATTTATAGGGCAAAAAATCATGACTTGGGCTGACTGGGCCATTATTGCTGTATTGGGTTTGTCTACATTGATCAGCGTAGTGCGGGGCTTTGTAAAAGAAGCTGTTTCACTATTGATATGGCTTACCGCAGCGATTGTTGCATCTATCTTCCATGATCAACTTGCTGCTCTTATGACGGATTGGATAGATACACCATCCCTGAGGATGCTTGCAGCTTGGGTGAGCTTATTTGTGGCCGTCCTAATTGTTGGAAGTATTTTAAATTACCTATTGGGAAAGCTGATTCAAGCGACAGGACTATCAGGTACAGACCGATTGTTGGGTATGTTTTTTGGTCTTGTCCGTGGTTTAGTGATTCTGATGGTAATTTTGATTATTTTGCCAAAAATGTTGCCGGTAACGGAAGACCAGTGGTGGATAGAATCCACATTAATCCCCTATTTTATGCAGTACGAGGACTGGGCCAGGGAGACAGGCACAGCGGTATTGAACTTTTTGAAGAACCTGCTCTAAGTGAGCAGGTACGAATTCAGCAGTAAATAGCCGTTTAAAGAGGTTGCCTGGCCCATGTGTGGTGTAGTCGGAATTTTTGGTAATATCAATACTGATGTTAACCTTCAGCTTTATGATGCGTTGACCATGCTTCAGCATCGAGGTCAGGATGCCGCAGGTATAATGACCTGCTACAAAGGCCACTTTAGCCAACGCAAAAGTGTTGGTTTGGTGAAAGATGTTTTTCACTCTCGTCATATGGCCCAACTTGAGGGCAACATGGGTATCGGCCATGTTCGTTACCCCACGGCTGGTAGTTCAGGACCGGCGCTTGCGCAGCCATTTTATGTGAATTCTCCCTATGGGATTTGCATGGCTCATAACGGTAACCTGACCAATACCGATGAGCTGATGAAGCTGCTGTTCAAATCAGATTTACGTCATATTAATACTGATTCAGATTCAGAAGCATTACTGAATGTTTTTGCCCATGAATTGCTCCTGCAAGGGAAGCTTCAGCCAACACCCAAGGATATTTTTGAAGCGGTTCGTCGAGTTCACCTTCGTTGTCGTGGTGCCTATGCTGTTGTAGGGATGATCGCCAGCTATGGCATGGTGGCATTTCGTGATCCTCATGGTATCCGACCTTTGGCTTACGGTCAGCGTGAGACAGATCAGGGGATGGAATACATGGTGGCTTCAGAAAGTGTGGCCATGGATGTGCTCGGCTTTAAACTGGTTCGTGACCTGGCTCCGGGTGAAGCTCTGTATGTGGATGAACAGGGGGAGTTGCATTTGAAGCAGTGTGCTGAAAATCCACAGCTTATGCCCTGTATCTTCGAACATGTTTACTTTGCCCGCCCTGATTCTATTATTGACAACATATCGGTGTACAAATGCCGATTAAGAATGGGAGAAAAACTGGCCGAAAAAATACTTCGCCTCTACCCAAATAATGATATTGATGTGGTTATACCTATTCCTGATACTAGTCGAGTTTCTGCTCAATCCATTGCTGAGACTCTGGGTATCAAGTTTCGAGAAGGGTTTATGAAGAACCGTTATATCGGGCGAACCTTTATTATGCCGGGACAAAAAGAGCGAAAAAAATCAGTACGACAGAAACTTAATCCGGTGAAGTTGGAGTTTCAAGGCAAAAATGTTCTGTTAGTCGATGATTCAATCGTTCGTGGAACCACCTCAAAAGAAATTATTCAAATGGCTCGAGATGCGGGAGCAAATAAGGTTTACATTGCATCGGCGGCGCCACCCGTTCGTTACCCGAATGTCTATGGCATTGATATGCCCTCTGCTCAGGAGTTGATTGCTCATAATCGAACTGAACAAGAAATTGCAGAACTGATAGGGGCTGATTGTTTGATCTACCAGGATTTAGAGGATCTTGTGGAAAGTGCCAAAGAGGGTAATAGCGACATAACGCAATTTGATTGCGCGGTATTTGATAATATTTATGTCACGGGTGATGTGGATGATGTTTATCTCCAAAAACTCGAAGCAAATCGAAACGATAGTGCAAAAAACGGTGAAGGTAGTGCTAAAAACTCAGCACTCGATGAGGTGATTGGTCTGCATAATTCCGACCCCGAAATCTAAACTGGACTGAACAAATGACAATCGATGACATTAATGACCCTTTGGCCGGAGCTGGGTTAGATACTCTGGCAATTCGAACTGGTCATGTGAGGACAGCAGAAGGAGAGCATTGCGAGCCTTTGTTCCTGACATCTAGCTATGTATTCGAAAACGCGGCAGAAGCCGCCGCACGTTTCTCTGGAGAGCAATCGGGTAACGTTTATTCTCGCTATACCAATCCCACAGTGCGTATGTTTGAAGAGCGTATCGCGGCATTAGAAGGTGCGGAACAGGCAGTTGCTACCTCTTCTGGCATGGCGGCTATTCTCAGTACTTGTATCGGCTTGTTAGAGTCTGGCGATCATATCCTTTGTTCGCGAAATGTATTTGGCACGACCACCGTATTGTTGGATAAGTATCTGGCACGGTTTGGCATTAAAACAACCTTTGCCTCTCTCACAGAGCCAGATCAATGGCAGCAAGCCATCCGCCCTGAAACCAAGATACTGTTTTTGGAAACGCCGTCCAATCCTTTGTGTGATGTGGCAGATATTCCTTTATTAGCCGAATTAGCCCATAGCAATAATGCGCTTTTGGTGGTGGACAACTGTTTTTGTACACCGGCGCTGCAACGGCCATTGGAGTTGGGTGCTGATCTAGTGGTTCACTCTGCCACAAAGTACTTGGATGGACAGGGTCGCTGTATGGGCGGTGTTGTTGCCGGCCGCAGTGAATTAGTGGGTGAGGTGCTATCGTTTATTCGCAGTGCTGGGCCAACTATGAGTCCGTTTAATGCCTGGGTGTTCCTCAAAGGTTTAGAAACCCTTCGATTGCGGATGGATGCTCATTCAGCCAGTGCTCTCGAACTTGCCCAGTGGTTACAGCAGCAACCTCAGGTTGAAAAAGTATTCTATGCCGGTTTACCTGATCACCCAGGTCATGCGCTGGCTGCCAAGCAACAACGTGCCTTTGGCGGTGTGCTGTCTTTCCGAGTTAAGGGAGGGCGAGAGCAAGCCTGGAAGGTGATCGATAACACTCAGGTGTTGTCATTAACAGCCAACTTGGGTGATGCCAAAACCACCATCGTACACCCAGCGACCACGACTCACGGTCGTTTAAGTGACGAACAGAAAGCCGAGACAGGGATCACTGAAAATCTTATCCGTATTGCTGTAGGCCTGGAAGATATAAAAGATATTAAAGCAGATCTCTCACGGGGACTCTCGGCGATTTAATCCGCTGGTTCGTTTCGTGACACTTTGTGACATAGGCGGAGTCCGGATTTAATGCAAAAAGCTGTAGATCAGATTGTTTCCAATGTCAGTAAAGTTCTACTGGGTAAACAACAACAAATAAGGTTATCGCTGGCCTGCCTGTTTGCTCAGGGGCATTTGCTGATTGAAGATTTACCCGGAATGGGTAAAACGACGATGGCCCATACCTTAGCCAAGGTATTGGGCCTTTCTTTTAGTCGAATTCAGTTCACCAGTGATTTATTGCCCGCCGATATTCTCGGAGTGTCTGTTTATGATCGCAATAAGGCACAGTTTGAGTTTCACCCTGGCCCAATTTTCAACCAGCTATTACTAGCCGACGAAATTAATCGAACCACGCCAAAAACTCAAAGTGCATTATTAGAAGCGATGGCGGAAGGGCAGGTAACCATTGAAGGCGAGACACGGGATTTGCCCAAGCCTTTTTTTGTTATTGCTACCCAGAATCCATCAACACAAGCTGGCACTTTTCCATTACCGGAATCTCAACTTGACCGTTTCTTAATGCGTGTTGAGTTAGGCTATCCCGATCCAGTGTCAGAGCGAGAAATGCTATTAGGTGCAGATCCTCGAACATTGATAGCAGGAATCCCTACCGTCATTTCTTCACAACAATTGCTGAAAATTCAGCAGCAGGTTCTACAGATAAAAGTATCGGATAGTTTGGTAGATTACCTTCAACGTCTGGTTCTGTTCACTCGTACTGATACTTCATTTCAGTGTGGGTTATCACCTCGAGGAGCCTTGGCGGTTTTGCAATGTGCACGGGCTTGGGCGTTGATACAGGGGAGAAGTTACGTGATTCCCGAGGATATTCAGACAATTATGCCCGGTGTAGCCGGGCATCGGTTAAAGGGCTCAATGGAGCAATCCAGCCAAGCTGGAGAGGTTCTGGTACAGAAAGCACTGAATGCAGTGGATATTATTTAGGCTCAAAGATACGGGTATAGGGGGCATTATTATCCATCAAAGGCCTGTCAGATGATCAAGTCTTTTGGTCAAGCGGTTCAACGGCTATTCTTACTTTGGGCCTACCGCAGGGTTCCCCCTTCAAACAGTATTTCTCTCGGAAATTCTAATCTCTTTATCTTTCCTACGAAGGTGGGATTCAATTTTTTTCTGCTTATTTTATTGTGTTGGCTGGTGGCAACTAACTACGAAAATAATGTGGTGTTTGCCATTACCTGCCTTTTAACAGCACTGTTTCTAGTGGGTATATTGCATAGTTTTATCAACATGTCTGGGTTATCAATAACATTCGTACACGCTACCCCTGTGTTTACAGGAGAAACCTTATCTGTAGAAGTTATGTTGAGTCAGAAACATGCTCGTTATCGAAATGGGCTAAGGTTTTCATTTGATGGCGGTGAGATAACGACTGCGAGCATACAGGGTAAAGAAAATGTTCGTGTCAGGTTGTCTGTTTTGGCACCCAAACGCGGTCACTATAATCCCGGACGTTTAAAGGTAGAGAGCGTCTATCCACTGGGTCTATTGCGAGTCTGGACCAAAATAGATTTGAATATTAATTGTCTTGTTTATCCTCGACCGATATTTGGTTCACATGAGCACTTAAATACTTCAGGGCGAGGGGAGGGAGCACTTCAGCACGATGAAGGTAGTGAAGATTTTGTTGGCTTAAAACATTATCAACCCGGCGATTCTCTGAAACGAATAGCCTGGAAGCAATATGCCCGAGAGCAGGGACTCTACGCCAAACATTATGCAGACTATCAAGATGAACGAATTTGGCTGGATTGGGATGCGTTGCCAGGGTTGGACAGGGAATCACGGCTGTCTGTTCTAACAGGTAAGTTGCGGAAGATTGCTGTGACCAACCAGCATTACGGTTTGAGGTTGCCAGCTATAGAGATAGCACCGGACAGCGGTGAAACTCATAAACTCAGGCTTTTGACAGAGCTGGCTTTGTTTGAAAGTCCTAGCCATACAAATGAGGGCGTCGGCAGTAAGCGGACTAACGAGCGCAAACCTACAAAGCCTCGTACGGATAAGGCGGTATCATGATACCCGTCTGGCAAATCCAAAGACATGCCTTGGTTTGGTTGTTAACCGCATTTACTACCGTCATTTTACTTCACGTGGGGCATTTGCCACGTTGGGTTTTACTGGCCGCTGTTGTGGCAATCATCTGGCAAGTGCAGCGTTATCGTGGGGTTTGGTCTACCCCCGGGCGAATAGTTAAATATGGGCTGCTGGCACTGTATTTGGTGGGATTATTGCTGGAATACGGTAAACCCGTGGGGCTTGAACCCATGGTGGCGCTTCTGGTCTCCGCTTTCATACTTAAACTGCTGGAAATGGAGCATCAAAGGGATGCTTTAGTGGTCGTGTTCTTGGCTTTTTTTGTGGCAGCCCTGCAAGCGTTATTTGACCAAAGTATTGTCAGTTCCCTCTCTATTTTAGGTTGTTTGTTGCTCGTTATAGCCGCATTAGTGGGCTTGTATCAAGGTCTTCCTGAAGGAGGTGACGGTGCCCCTCAAGCATTTCGTCCCTTAAGAACATCTGTCGTATTGCTGTTACAGGCGATTCCGTTGATGTTACTGTTTTTCTTGATTATGCCCAGATTAGGGTCTTTTTGGTCGGTCCCCATTCAAAGTCACAGTGCCAAAACAGGCATGAGTGATGACATGTCGCCCGGTAACTTTAGTCGTCTTGGGCGTTCAGCAGACGTAGCGTTTCGGGTCAGCTTTGAAGGCGATATACCTCGCCAGTATCAGCTGTATTGGCGGGGTCTTGTTCTGTCCGATTTCGACGGCAGAACCTGGTCTCGCACTGACCCCGCTATGTACGAGTAAGATAATTTACTGCAATGGTTTGGTGAAAAAGAGAAAGATTGGGATGCTCTGATTGAACGCAAAGGGCAGCCTATAGATTACAGCATTATTCTGGAACCCACCCAGCAGCCATGGCTTTATAGTCTATCGACACCCTTACCCAAAAGTCGTGGCGTGGGGTTAACACGTGACTTCAGGTTGCTGTCATCACAACCGATTACCAGTAAAACTCAATACGACGTTCGTAGTTGGTTAGACTACCAAATTGCACCACAAGCTTTGTCCAATCGGAACCGTTCTATCGCCTTACAAATACCGGGGGGTTATAACCCACAAAGTTTGGCGCTGGCTCGCAGTTGGCGCAACAATATCAGCGATGATCTTCTCATCGTTCAGCAAGCGCTAAGCCTCTATAACCAGGAATTCATCTACACCTTGTCACCTCCCTTACTGGGAACACATAGCGTGGATGAATTTTTGTTTGAAACAAAAAAAGGTTTTTGTGAACACTTCTCCAGTAGTTTTACCTTCCTGATGCGTGCGGCAGGTATTCCCGCCAGAGTAGTGGCAGGTTATCAGGGTGGGGAACGTCACCCTGATAACTATCTTGTCGTCAGACAGTACGATGCTCATGCTTGGTCAGAGGTTTGGATAAAGGGCAGAGGTTGGATCAGAGTTGACCCCACCGCTGCCGTAGCACCAGAACGTATCGAGTTTGACCTTGAGTCTGCATTAGCTGATAACGAAGGTTATTTAGAAGATTCGCCCCTATCCCTGATGCAGTTTCGCCATATCAACTGGCTCAATAAAATTCGTCTACGGTTAGATTCACTGAACTATCAATGGGCACGTTGGGTATTAGGTTTCGACAACGTTCAGGAAAACCTGCTAAAAAAATGGTTTGGTGAATACAGCCCATTAAGAATTGCCTTAGTGTTTTTAATCATCGGCGGCGGACTGTTAGGTGTCATCGCTCTTTGGCATTTACGACATATTTTTCGTTCTGAACATGATGATCTCGACAGAGCTTTTCTACAATTATGTAAAAAACTGGAAAAGGTAGGAATTCCCCGCAACCCTGGTGAAGGACCAAGGGATTATGCTCTACGGGTAGCTGAATTGAAGCCGGAATGGGGCAGGGAAGTGAAGGCTGTTAACTCAGCTTATGAACATATGCGATATGGTGGTGAGGGTCAGGAGAGGTTGAAAGTGCTAAAGCGAGCTATTAGAAAATTAAAATAAATTTGTAGGTGTGCTTCCTACCAAAACTGCGAGAGGGGGTTTATCTAAAAATGTCACTGCCCGTATTAACGCCTCGCATCAGCGGCGTAGATCTGCCTCGTCCGTTTCCGTATGCAGTCGTGGCCGATTGCGATACCATCAGGCAACTACACCAAATACTCGACCAACTCCTGCGGTTAATACCATAGGAAGCGCACCCCAAAAAGTTACACGTATTGCACCGATGGTAACGGCGGCGCCGCCAACTCGCGCGGCAAGAGCGCCGAGAGACGCCAAAAATAATAGAGAGGAACCAGCAACTACCGCGATTAACTGAGATCCAGGCACAATCCATGCCATCAACAAGGGAAGAGCAGCACCAATTGTAAACGTTCCTGCTGAAAAAAATGCTGCCTGTACGGGTTGTGCACCAGCACTTTCCGATAATCCTATTTCGTCTCGGGCGTGCGCTCCGAGCGCGTCATGAGCCATCAGTTTTTGTGCGACCTGCCTGGCCAAAGCTGGTTCAAGCCCTCTGGTTTCGTAAATCTTCGCAAGCTCAGCTTTCTCAAATTCGAAATCTTTTTCTAGTGATCGTTTTTCAAGTGCTATGTCGGCATTCTCCGTATCTGACTGTGAGCTTACAGACACATATTCGCCAGCGGCCATTGACATTGCCCCAGCAACTAAACCCGCCACTCCTGCCAGCAGAATACTCTCTTGAGTAGCACTAGCCGCGGCTACACCAATAATGAGACTAGCGGTAGATACAATGCCGTCGTTGGCACCTAATACAGCAGCACGTAGCCAGCCAACGCGATGTGATCGGTGAATTTCATGGTGACTCATACAACGCCTCGGTAGGTTTAGTGCACATAACGCCTCGCATCACCGGGGAAATAAAGTTGCATAGCGAAGCGACGCAGCTTTATTTTATCCGAGTGAATGCGTTTGTTAGGAGACTTAGAAAAAGTCATTGTAGAAATTGTTTGTAACGATTTCAGTGGCGCGATGAGCAAACATACAGAACTCTGCCACTTCGCGCTTATTAAAATCGAACCGGTATTCTGATACCCGTGATACTTCAGCACCTGGATTCACAGAGAAAGACTTCCAGCCCTTCTGACCATCTCTGGGAATCAGCATTTTCATTCCGGGCTGTTCTATTAGAAACTCTGATTCATCTTCTGATATAACAGCAATTAAACGATCATGCTTTTTGTGATTTACGATATCTTTTAGTTCTTCAAAGTGGCCGCACTGGAACAAAGTGTTTGGTATTTTACTATTGTTTTTTATGTCTGCTGCCAAGCTCAGGAGCCTTTTGTGCAACGCTGGCGCTGTAACTCGAAGCTCTGCATATATTGCTTTCTTCTTAAGTTGGCTTTCGTAAAATGGGAAGTAGGCCTTAACCTTTCCTTGGCTATGTTTTGCAAGAAGATCGCTATTTTTTGTCAAAGGTAGAATGTGAGTTTCTAAAATATCCTGTCCAAGGTAGTCAAAACACTCTCGACTGTTAGAGAGTACATCAGCTGCCGCATGCACAAGATTCTTTGGGTCTCGAGCCTCTCTCTTTGCTGCAAACAGTTCGTCCATCATCGATTGGAATCGATCATGGGCGTAGCTTAGTTTTGATTCAACATCGTCTTTTCTTGAAGCCATCACCATTCCTTTGTTGCCTCCTAACTGTTAGTTAATAAGCCTGAAGGCCGCTTAACTAGAAGGCACTGTATCAGAAGTGGGTTGATGTTGAAAACAAGATTCTTTTGTTTAAAAATCAAATAGTTAGAAAACTTATCAAGAAGTGATATCACTGACAAAACAAGCCTCCATGCAATGCTCTTACTTTAGCCATTAGGCAATTGATCATAAGCGATACCTTAAAAAATCAATGTTTTAGCAAACATTCTTCCTTGATACAAAGCCTGATGGCTTGTGATTTTGTATCAGTCAATAAACTCTCTATTCTGGTAAGTTTACAGTAAGTACTCGCCGTACATTACCGCCAAGTACCTTGAGCACATCTTCTTCTGGTAACCCTGCACCAAGTAGTGCTTCTGTGAGCATGGGTAGCCCTGTGGTATCGAATGGCGTGGTGACATTCCCGTCGAAATCCGATCCGAGACCTACATGATCAATGCCTGCAACGTTAATGGCATGGAGTATGGCAGCGGTAATACCTTTCACACTGACATCGCAAATGGCTCTCTTCCAAAACCCTACACCGATGACACCGCCATTTTTGGCAATACGTTGTAGTTGGGCGTCCGTTAAACTTCGTGAGCCGGGACAGGTGCCAGCGACTCCTACATGGGAGACAACGACAGGCTTGGTGGCAAGATCGAGGGTTTCATCGAAAGCAGCATTCGAGGCGTGAGCAAGATCTATAGTGATGCCCAATGCTTCCATTTGAGGAATAAGCGTGCGGCCTAGTTTTGTGAGTCCTATTTTATCGACACCATGAATAGACCCCGCTACTTCGTTATCAAAAAAGTGTGCCAGCCCCATCATTCTGAACCCGACAGAATAGAGATCGAGGAGTGACGTTTCTTCTCCGTTGAGTGCATGCATGCCTTCAAGCGCGAGCAGACCTTTGATACCTTCAACTGACATGTCTTCTTTCCGCAGTACAAGCGTCAGTTGCGAAGTGTTTGCTAGCTGTACAATTTCGTTGGCTTGAGCCAGTGCTCGCTCTTTCGGGTTAAACCAAGTTGCGGGTGATCGCCAGGAGGCGAGAAATAACAAGGGCAAGCTATCGGTATCACTGCTATTGGTAAAAAAGCTTATGGGTTTTGGCACTTTGGTGACGACACCGAATACTTGTAAATCAACACCACCATCTTCTAGGCGGGGTAAGTCTACCTGACCTCGGGTATAGCGTTTGCGAAGGTCACGTTTCCATAATAGAGAATCAGCATGTAGGTCGGCAACAAATGCCGATGTGTGAATTTTTCGGATAGCATCGGGCACGTGGTAAGGGCCGGGAACAAGTACGGCATTGTTCTTTTTGTCGTGATGAACTAGTACCCCAAAGCGCAGTACACACATAACCAAGAGCACAAGCCCAAGTGCGGCAATTAAAAATTTAAACAGGATCGATTTGATGGTTGTTACCACGACTTTAGCTGGGCATTGAAATACAGACTAACATCGATTACTTAAGTTTTTCTTAAGGCAGATGTTTAAATGATGTACGGGGACTGGAAAGTAAAGCTGTACAGCCCCGACATAAGAAACAAAGTATTACTTCAGCAACATATTTCTAGCACCGGTCACAAAATCGTCGGCTTTTGTTTTCTGTTCATATTCAGCGGGTGGTGTATTGATTCCTTTTTGAAAGGCGGGGCGTTGGTCGAGCCGGTCTAGCCAAGCCGATAAGTGAGGGAAGTTATCAATGGGCACGCCTGACCAATCATAAATTCTTACCCAGGCCCAGTTGGCGATATCGGCGATACTGAGTTCATTGGTAAGGTATTCTCGGCCTTTTAAATGGCCATCCATAACACCAAAGAGTCGTTTGACTTCATTTTGATAACGGTCGATGGCGGGTTGGTAAGTTTCATCCCAGTAGCGGAACCAGACATTGGCTTGTCCCATCATGGGGCCAATACCGCCCATTTGGAACATGAGCCATTGAATGGCACGTGAACGTTCATCGGGGTCGGTGGACAATAGCTTGCCGGTTTTTTCGGCCAAATACATTAAAATAGCACCAGATTCAAAGACCACAAAGTCGTTGTTATCTCGGTCTATGATGGTGGGGATTCTGCCATTGGGGTTGAGCTTGAGGTATTCCGGCTCTTTCTGTTCATTTTTACTGAGGCTTAGGTGATGCATATTGTAGGGCAGCCCGAGTTCTTCCAGTGCAATACTGATTTTGTGGCCATTGGGTGTGGCAGCGGTATACAGTTCGATCATAACGGTGAACGCCTTGGTCATTAATGGGTCAGAAAATAGAGTGACGAGAAACAGATTCTAGCCTAATGGAGCATTAAGACCTGAGCAATAGGGCTAGGTTCCAATCAAGGTTTTATTCGATAAAAAATGAGAGTACTGTTATTAATAGTGCTGAAAGAAGAGTGCTGAAAGAAGAGTACTGATATACGAGAGTGCGGGGATAAAAAGGTGTGATATGTTTGGACAGAATAAAAATTTTATGGTGACGGCTGCCGAGGCTATTCCTGGTAGGGCAGAGGCCATGCCTGTGAATAGTTTGCACTACGAAAATGGGCATTCCATTGTTCCGCCATTTCCTGTGGGTATGCAGGAAATTGTATTGGGATTGGGGTGTTTTTGGGGTGCAGAAAGACGTTTCTGGATTCAACCGGGTGTTTATACAACGGCCGTTGGTTATGCGGGCGGTTATACTAAAAACCCAATCTATGATGAGGTTTGTTCCGGGCTAACCGGTCATACGGAAGTGGTGAAGGTGGTCTTTGATCCTTCAGAAACAAATTTACAACAGCTGCTTAACACCTTTTGGGAGGCACATGATCCTACTCAGGGTATGCGACAAGGTAATGATCAGGGTACTCAATATCGCTCAGCCATTTATTGTTCAAGTGAAGAGCAGTTAAGCTTAGTTTTACAGAGTAGAGATGGCTATCAAAGTGCACTTGACGAGGCAGGGTTTGCTGTACCTATTACCACTGAAATTGCTAAAGACCAGACATTTTATTATGCCGAAGAATATCATCAGCAGTATTTGGCCAAAAATCCCAACGGCTATTGTGGGTTAAGAGGAACGGGCGTGAGTTGTGCCTAAGTTGTACCGCCTGTTAGGTGCCGTTGGCTATTTATTCGGTGGTGAGTTTAAGCAGCGAATTTCAGCTGTGGTTAGGTGGGGTAATTCACGATGTTCGCGGGCTGGGACATTATTAAACCAAGTTTGGAGTAGTTGTAAAACATCACCGTGGGCGACGAGTAAAAATGTCTCGCCAGTAAACTGCTCCTCAAGCTGAGTAATCAGTGTAGATGCTCTCGCTACCACCTGATTGGCACTTTCAACGTCATATTTCCGGTGGTTTGCATTCGCCTTGTCCAACGTCCAGACATCTTGGTAATGATGATCTCCAAGGCCGTTAAGTTCACCAAAAAAACGTTCTCGTAGTTGGGTGGAGTATTGGATAGGGTATTTTGTCTGGAGTAAACGGTATGCAATTTCTGCCGTTTCTTTTGTACGCAAAAAATCAGAACCAATAATGCGAACTTCGCTTTTTAACTCAACCGTGTTTTGTACAGACTGTGCGGCTTGTTGTTTACCAATATCGGTCAGCCCATATTTGTTACAGCCGATGGCTGGGTCGCTGGCGATGATGCCGGCAACATTGGCTTCACTTTGGCCATGGCGCATAGCAAAGTAGGTGTTTTGTAGTTTTTGCTTTTGTAAGTCTTGCATATAATATGGTTAGATCTGAAGGCTTATGCAATAAGTGGGATAACAAGACCTTAGAGCCAAGTTAGTACCGATAATAAGGTATCGGTATCATACACAAAACAGCTAATATGTGTTTGCGATAGGACTAGATCAAAGGATAGGCAGTATGTTGGTATATGGTCATAGAGGTGCAGGCGGAGAAGCTCCAGAAAATACCATTGCGGGTTGTCAGCATGCCATAGAGCGAGGGACCCGCTATCTTGAACTGGATATGCGTCTATCGAAGGATGACCAGCTGGTGATGATTCACGATGAAAGTGTTGATCGCACCACGGATAATACGGGTAAGGTGAACACCTATAGCGTCTCTGAGTTAAAGCAAATGGATGCGCGGAAGAGTGGCGCGCCTTGGCCAAATAAGCGAAACACTGGCATTGTGACGCTGGATGCCATGTTAGATGCAACACCTGAAATTAAAGGCTATCAGTTGGAGGTAAAAACCGGTTCAACGGCACAGATGGAGCGGATGGCTGAGTTGCTGGCGGAGAAGTTCTCCACTGATGCTTCCGTGGAGCGAATTGTTATTACATCCGCCAGCTTGACCTTACTTCAGCGGTTGATGACCCTTGCGCCCCATATCCCCAGAGGGTTTGTTTCTATCACCCCAAATCCCTTTCCGGTGCTTGATCGATTTAGATGCAGTTTACTCGCGATGAACTGGAGCGTTTGCAATATCATCAATCTGGGGCATGCTCGCAGGAAGGGGATTCATGTCTCCGTATGGACTGTTAATGATGCCAGTGTGATAAAAAATTTATATCGCTCTAAAGTGGATAGCGTGATAACCGATTTCCCCTCCATGGCGTTACCGATGATTGCCAGTTTGGAACGGTGATGGGTGGTTTAGTATAATTATTTTGTTCAGACAAAATAATACGTGATTGAAAAATATTAATACTTAATACTATAGGCTGGTAAAAGCCTTAAAGTATTAGCATTATATGATGCTCTGTACCGGCATTTATTTTATTAGGGACAATAGCTAAGCGAAAGGAACTCAGATGTTCGATCAAACAAACCACCATCATAATGGTGAGACCGTTGACATTGCTGATATAAAACTGGAAAAAAATGAAAAATTCCAAGAGATGTCAGCCATCGTTGATGGAGAGAAAGTATGGTTTCGTTTTCCATTATTTGTGGAGTTAGAGGTTCGGGCTGAGTTATTTTTACCCCCGGCAATGATCGAAGGTATGGTTCGAGGTATTCCAGTCAGGGTTGTTGATGATATCGCTATTTCTCATAGGTTATCGAGGGGTTATAACGAAATCCAGGGACTTCTAAAAAACTGGAATAATGATTTTATAGCCTGTCCAATTATTGCCAAAACGACTAAAGATTTACCTAGCACTGAAAATGTTATCAGTTGTTTTTCTGGTGGCATAGACAGTACATATACCTACGGCCATTTTCGTGACGAAATTACCCACCTTTTGGTCATTCAAGGGCATGATGATTGGAAGGAAGGTGCTGGGTGGGCTAAGAATGTTATCAATCGACAAAATTTTGCTAACAAAGAGGGTAAAAAGCTAATAACCGTAGAAACCAATATGCGGCATTATTGCGAGGCTAGGAAATTTGATTACCTGCTTATGTTTGGAAGTGTTTTGGCTACAATAGGTGTTATTTTAAACCCAAAGTTATTTTTAATTCCTTCTTCTGCTACTTATTCTTCATTACACCCCCTAGGATCGCACCCATTACTTGATTCTTTATGGCAGACAGATAATACACAAATCATTCACCATGACTGTGCCGCTACACGTGTCCAGAAAACAGCATTTATCGCTCAATTTCAAGACTTAACGGATCAGTTACAAGTTTGCTGGAATTCATCGAGTGATAATTGTGGCATTTGTCCAAAATGTTTACGTACGTCTATCACGTTAAAAGTATTGGATAAAAAATCTTTTCGACTCTCTGAGCCTGAAGGTGTAGAGCATTACCGTAAGCTTGTCATTAAAGAAAATAATGCCCTTTGTTATGTGCAGGAAATTATTGATTTGTGTGAGGAGAGAGACAAGACTGAAATTCAACAGAGCCTCCAGCTGAATGTGCAGGCCTATACGAATAAAAATTCCATGCATAATGTAATTAAACTATTGTTAGGAAACTTTGGGCGTAAGATTTTTCGTCGTTACACGTCTAATCCTTGGTATACCCTTCGCGCTACACTTATCTCGAACAGGGTCAAATAGTTGTTGCTATAGTTGTTGCTAATGCTACGAACATTTAGGTGGGCTATTAATTTTTCCAGTTTGATATAGTGGTTACAGTTGTTGCTGCCCCTGGAATAGGTTGGCGCTTGGGTTTTTTAGGTAAATGTTTTTATCAGTAAAACAACACCACATATGGGCATTAATATCAGGGTATAACTACGAAAACGACTGGGATCTATCTTCTTAAGATGCCTACTGGCAAGCCAGGCACCAATAAATCCACCGATACCAATAATTAACCCATAACCACCAATTTCAAGCGTCATCGCTCCAAAACCAGCATAGGAAATTAACTTGGTGAGTTGCATCACCAGTGAATTTATCGCTTTGGTGGCGACTAAACATTCTTTCTCCAGTCCATAGTTGAGCATGAATGGGTTGTGCACTGGGCCGGTGCCGCCGATAACTGCGGACAAAAATGAGACGACAAGCCCAACCGGGAAGAACCAACGTTTTTTCATTAAAAATGAACGTTTTGACTTACCAAACTGATATTGGAATATCGTCGAGATAAGAAATAATCCTAGGACGATTTGAATCCATTGGACAGAAATTTGTGTGAAGGCCCAGGAGCCTAAAACGGCCCCTATCAGGCTGCCGGGAATCAACCAGCTGCTTACTTTCCAATCTATATGATCGCGGAATAACCACGCTCGAGAGGGGTTGGCAAGAAAGGCTCCCAAGCTTATAGCAGGAGCAACAACCTGCGGGCCAATCATAAGGCTTACCAGGGGAATCATCAGCATGGCTGCACCACCTGCAGCCACCGTGCTGATAAACCAGGCAATACATCCCGCTATGAGTAATACGATGAGTGTCATGATTCGTTATGTGGTTGGTGATGAAGCTGGCTGTGCTATAGGGTTTGTTGGATAACTATGCCAATCATTCTAGTCTTCCAGCATTAAAGTTGACCATTATCAATGCCAGCCAATGATAATGACAATAGGTTCACATATGCACTTATACCAGAACTACAATAGATATAGGTCGTCCAGAGGTGGAAAGGTTCTACCATCGCTGTTGGTGGTTTGCTGCCTTCGAGTTGGAGGAGATCTTCTGCACTGATTAACTATGGGCTTATTACTTGGTTTCCAAAAATAGAAAAAGATATAAGAAGAAATTTATAACTTCTCTACAGAGTTTGTCGTTGATATTGTGTTCTGTATAAGGGTCTCTAAGAATAAGGCCCCTAATTTTGATCATCTAACTGCTGTGGGTGTTTCGTTTGCTACGCCAACGGGTAGGCAGTCAATGATAAATTTTTGACGTGAGAAAAAAAGAGATTATCCATGGTTGGCACTAATATTATGAGTGATCCCAAAAGTTGTCCCTTGTGTGGCCAAAATAATCATTGCGGGGTTGATGAGGGTAATTGCTGGTGCCGTATGGAAACATTTTCGGAAGAGTTGCTATCCAGTGTTCCCGAAAAACAAAAGAATAAGTCCTGTATCTGCCAGAATTGTATAAAAGAGCAATCTAACTTGAGCTATAACGCTCTAGAATAGTTAGTATTTGTTGTGTTTTTCTGTTTTTCGGTAAGTTCAATGGTATTATGCGCGCACCTATCGTTATTGTATTTTTGTTATTTTAGGCGGTGTTGTAAACGCCTTGTTAAGAAAAGTTGCCATTGCGGTAATACCCCCTTTTTTTACGGGGCCTAATCAGTAAAATAGCGATGAATAGCAGTAAAAACCTAGCTAAAAACCCTAGATTTTTTAGAAAAGGGCATTTAGACTCCCATCTTTGACCGCAGAGTCGAAAGTTATTTAGATTATTACCATGAGGAAGTTAAGCATGAACCTTATTAAATTATTTGGAGTATCAGCATTGGTACTAGGTCTAGCCGCATGTGGCGAGGCTGATAAAGCCCCTATGACAGACGATAGTCATGCCCCAGAATCTGCTACTCATGAAACTGCTGCAGAAGCAGTAGAAACCACAGCAACAGATGTTGTGGAAGCTGTAAAGACTGAAGGTCAAATCGCAGACGAGAGGCTTAAGAGCAGATTTGATACAGAAAAATTTGGTGAGGGCGCTAGTGGTGACGTTTCTACAGCTCCAGCTCCATCCTTCGTCATCTCCGAAAATCTAGAAGAAGGTGAATATATTAATGAGCAAGGTGAAGTCGTAAAAAATAGGGATTTAAGTACAGCGAAAGAAAACCCTAAATTACGTGAAATCCCTGAAGGTATCGAACCAGGTAGCGTAGAACACACTATGTGGCTTCTTGAACAAGAAGAATAATCTTCATATTCTTCTTGATGTAAAATTCATCCCAGAGTGTCTTCTTTCACCTCTGGGGTGAATGGTTCTTTTAGTCTCTTCTGGATTCCTCTTCTTATCCGTTGATTGTTTCTGCATCTTGAAAAGTTAACGCTTCTGATCAATATGCTCGTGTAAATTTTTTACGTACTTCATGGTTGTTTTTCTGTGTTCTTTCTGCGCTATTCTGACTGTTTATATATCACCTATATAATTTACCCTTGCCCCCTAGAGTTTGTGTCGATCAGGACATGGAGTAGTTCATTAGTCTATAAATAATACAAATAATCATTATTTTTGTTATGAATATTTATATTGTTTAAGTACACCAATTATTTAAATGCCGGATGTAAATCTTTAGTTTAGGTAAGGGTAAAAGATTCAGAAGTGGCGTCTTTTGACTAGAGAAAAAAGGAAGGGTGATAAGCCTATACCCAATGATATTCATAATTATTTGAATGAAGATCAGCAGGCTGTATTAGATAAAATTCAAGATTTTGACTGGAATTTAAAGTTTGTTCATCGGCCGCTTTTTCAACAGCCTGTTATAGTGGCAGTTAATAATAGTGGTCAGGCTCATGCTGTGTTGGAAGATGATGGTCACTTCAATACAGAAGCGGATATCCTGTTAAGAGAATAGAAAAGACGCGGTTAATCGCTATGATCGCGGTATTTGAGGAGAAGTTTCATCAGGCTTATTGGCAATATACTTTGGTTCTTGTTGGGCGGCGCCTTGATGGGGCTGGCATGGTGGCTTGTGGGTTTGATGGCCTTTATCACCATTATCGGTATTCCTTGGGGCAAGGCTTGCTTTGTTATTGGTCAATTTTCTTTTTTCCCTTTTGGAAAAGAGGCTATAAACCGTGATGTACTGACTCAGACAAAGGATATTGGAACGGGTGCTTTTGGGGTACTTGGAAATATTATTTGGTTTGTCTTTGCTGGTTTTTGGCTAGCCATCGGTCATATTATTTCTGCACTGACCTGTTTTATCATTATTATTGGTATTCCTTTCGGGTTGCAGCATTTGAAGCTTGCCGGTATCGCTATAGCACCGATAGGTAAGACGATTGTCTCTATTCGTTAAAGTTACTAACACGAGTGTTCATGTAATAAAGTTAGTCCGCCTTAAGGCTGAAAAGATAGGCTGTGGCTTAGATGCAGTCTATCAATGTACCTTCATCTATTTCCCCAATCTCGCGTAGAATCACACTGGCCTAACCGTCGTTATAGGATATACATTGAATAATACTGCCTTTTCATCCCTCAGTTTGAATCCGGAGTTGGTACAAAACCTCTCTTCTTTAGGTTATAAGGAGATGACACCGATACAAGCACAGAGCTTACCCCACATACTGGTGGGCAAGGACGTTATTGCGCAAGGTAAAACGGGTTCCGGTAAGACCGCAGCTTTTTCCCTAGGACTGTTGGAAAAACTTAAGGTAAAACAGTTCCGCGTACAGTCTTTAGTTCTCTGCCCAACTCGAGAATTGGCAGATCAAGTGGCCAAAGAAATTCGAAAATTGGCCCGTACTATCCATAACATCAAAGTTCTTACCCTTTGTGGGGGGATGCCCTTTGGGCCTCAAGTTGGCTCCTTAGAGCATGGGGCACATATCATTGTTGGCACGCCAGGCCGAATAGAAGAGCACTTGAGGAAGGAAACCTTAAAGCTCGATCACTTAACAACGCTGGTGCTGGATGAAGCTGATCGCATGTTGGATATGGGTTTTCAGCCATCGTTGGACGCCATTGTTGAACAACTTCCCATGGATCGCCAAACCCTGCTTTTCAGTGCGACTTTTCCGGATGAAATACAATCTATCGCTAAGCGGATCATGGTAGAACCTGTGATGGCACAGGTGGCATCTACCCACGACAAAAGTACGATTCAGCAGCATTTCTTTAAAGTTGACGACGACAAACAACGGTTGACGGCTTTGCGTTTGTTGCTGTTGAAGTATCGCCCGGAATCCTCCGTAGTATTTTGTAGTACTAAACGGGAGACTCAGGAGGTGGCCGATGAACTGGTGGCTTATGGTTTTGGTGCTGTCGCTTTACATGGGGATTTGGAGCAGCGTGATCGCGATCAGACTTTAGTCCGATTTTCCAACAAAAGCGCCTCGGTATTGGTTGCCACAGATGTAGCTGCTCGTGGGCTTGATATTGAAGCGCTGGATGCTGTTATCAACTATCAGCTTGCACGAGACACTGAAATACACGTTCATCGTATTGGTCGTACTGGGCGTGCTGGTTGTAAAGGTGTCGCATGCTCTTTATATAGTGAAAAAGAGAGGCATAAGATCGCCCAGCTGGAAGATTATCTGGATCAATTGATCATTACTGAGCCGTTGCCTTCTCTCCATTTGTTAGAGAAAACAATTTTGAGCCCGGCGATGGAAACAATTCAAATTGATGGCGGTAAGAAACAAAAAGTGCGTGCCGGGGATATTCTCGGTGCTTTAACGGGAGAGAATGGTATTCCTGGCACCGCTGTAGGAAAAATCAATATTGCTGATAATTGGGCTTATGTGGCGGTCAACCGTGATGTCTACAAGACAGCACTGCAAAAACTAGGTCAGGGGAAATTGAAAGGACGGTCGTTTCGCGTTAGGTTAATTAGGGGTTGATGGACGATTGTGAGGCCATTCAATTCAAAAATTTAACTAGCTTCGTATAAAAAGGCGGCTTGGCGTTCTCTTTCTCTTGTCGGGTCGGCGATAGGGATCGCCGAAAGCAACTTCTTGGTGTAATTATGTTGCGGTGCAGCAAACAGACTTTCAGTATTTCCCATTTCGACTAATTTTCCATGATGCATAACGGCCGTTCGGTCTGCGATATAGCGCACCACCGACAGATCGTGGGAGATAAACAACATTGTCAGGTTATGTTTTTTCACTAGCGTGAGAATCAGATCAAGAATCTGTGCCTGTATGGTCACATCCAGTGCTGATACAGGTTCATCGGCAATCACCAATTCTGGTTTTGTGGCAATAGCACGACCAATCGCAATACGTTGACGTTGCCCGCCAGAGAATTCATGGGGATATTTGCGAATGGAGGTATGGGCTAAGCCCACATCATCCATTAAGGCTAGAACCTGTTCAGTCACATTTTTTCTTGTTGCCAAACCGTGGTATAGCAAGGGTTCCGCTAAGGTATCGAACACACTCATGCGGGGATTTAGAGAAGCGTAAGGGTCCTGAAAGATCATTTGCATACGCCGGCGCATGGTTTTCATGTTATTACGAGATAAGCCAGTTAGCTCTACACCATCAAACCACACATTTCCGCTGGCGACGGGAACCAGTTGCAGAATAGAACGCCCCAGTGTTGATTTTCCCGAGCCAGATTCGCCCACCAGCCCAAGAATTTCCCCTCGCTTAATATCGAGGGAGACATTATCAACGGCTTTGATTATTTTTTTATCGTCCTTACTAGTAAACCAATGAGCAAAAGGCCAAGAGATTTCACCTCCGCTGTAATCACGAAACTGTGTTTGTAGCTCGCGTACACTCAGTAGCGCCTTTCCGTTATTGCCCTCATTATTTTCATTCTGAGTTGGCGTAGGCTTGGCCCCGTCAGGAATGGAAGCCAGCAGTTTTTTGGTGTACTGGTGTTGTGTGCGATGAAAAATGTCATCAACACTCCCTTGCTCGACAATAATACCATCCTTCATGACGGCAACTTTGTCAGCAATTCCAGCGACAACAGCAAGGTCATGGCTAATAAATATCACGGCAATACTGCGTCGTTCCTGAAGCTCCTTAACTAACGCCAAAATTTGAGCTTGAATCGTCACATCCAGTGCCGTTGTTGGCTCATCACAGATGAGCAACTTGGGCTCAGTGATCAAGGCCATAGCAATCATGACACGCTGACGCATACCGCCAGAAAACTCATGGGGATAGCCGTGAATGCGTTTTTCAGGTTCGATAATGCCGACCTCACCGAGTATTTCCGTAGCTCGTTTTAAGGCCTGCTGTCGGGATATGTTGCGGTGATAAATTAAAGGTTCAATGAGTTGCTCGCCTACAGTTAAGTAGGGGTTAAGACTGGTCATAGGGTCTTGAAAGATAATGGCAATATCATTGCCACGAATTTTCTGTAAGTCTTTTTCGCTGGTTTGGAGCAAGTCGTTGCCATCAAACAGGGCAGTGCCGGATTCAATTTTACCCGGAGGCTGTGGAATCAAGTTGAGCAGACTGTAACAAGCAACAGACTTTCCTGAGCCGGATTCACCCACAATGGCCAGAGTTTCGCCACTATCAACACTAAAGCTGATACCGTTCACAGCCTTAATGACACCATCACGGGTATGAAAGTGAGTGACTAAATTTTCAACTTCAAGTAATGGCATAATTTTTATAAATCATATAGTTAAATTATTTATCTATAAATTACTTTAATCTTTTGACGATCTAACATCTAAGGCGTCTCTCAGGCCATCACCTAAAAAGTTTAGAGCAAATAAGGTAATGGACAGGGTTAAGCCGGGGAATAGCAATAACCAGGGGTATTCCTCCATGGTTTCTACACCGTAGGAAATCAGTAATCCCCAAGAACTTTGTGGTGGTTGAATACCGAGCCCAAGAAAACTCAAAAAGGCTTCAAGTAGCATCACGCTGGGAATCGTCAGCGTGGTATAAACAATAACGGGGCCTAATGTATTGGGTATTAAATGGCGTCGAATAATGGTCCAGCGTGAAAGCCCTAGAGAAATAGCCGCCTCAATAAACTCTTGTCGCCGTAAAGAGAGTACCTGACCGCGTACAATACGGGCCATAGTGAGCCATTCAACAGCACCGATAGCCAAGAATAGCAGCAAAATATTGCGACCAAATACGACCATCAACAACACAATAAAAATCATAAAGGGTAGGGCGTAAAGAATGTCTACCAGACGCATCATAACGGCATCTACGCGTCCTCCCGCGAAGCCTGCAATGGTTCCCCAAAGTACACCAATGATCAGGGCTACCCCTGTAGCTATAAAGCCCACCATCAGTGAAACACGGCTGCCGTACATAATTCTTGTCAGCATATCTCTGCCAAAGATATCAGTACCCAGCCAATGTTCTGTCGAGGGTGGAATTGCACCTAGTAAAAGATTTTGTTCTTCGTATCCGTAAGGTGCGATATAGGGTGTCAGTAGGGCAATGACACAGAGAAACAAGATGACGCCTAAACCGAATAAGGCCAGTGTATTTTTGCGTAATCTAATCCAGGCATCCTGCCAGAGAGAGGTGCCTTTCTCAGCTTGTTCGATCTTGTCGATGACCGCTACAGGTTCGGACATTACTGCCCCTCCTGTATTTGGTGGCGAAGCTTAGGATTAATCCATACCGCGATAATGTCGGATAACAGATTGAACAGAATGATGAGTGTGGCAAAGAATACCGTGGTGCCCAAAATCATGGTGTAGTCACGGTTAAATGCCGCCTGAACATAAAAGCGGCCAAGGCCGGGTATTTGGAATATGGTTTCCACTACAAAGGAACCACTGAGAAGCCCGGCAAAGGCTGGTCCGAGAAAAGCCACTACAGGAATTAAACCACCCCTTAGGCCGTGTTTTAGCACCACGACCCATTCCGGTAAGCCTTTGGCTCTGGCGGTGCGAATATAGTCCTGAGACATGATTTCCAACATGCCACCGCGACTAAGACGAGCTAGGAATGCCGCATAACCTGAACCCAGAGTGATAGCAGGTAATATTTTATCGCCGGGTAAATCTCCCCAACCGGACACCGGGAGCCACTCCAACCAGATACCAAATATAAGCACTAATAGCGGTCCCATTAAAAAAGAAGGCATACAAATACCAACCATGGCGGCAGACATGGGGACGTAATCTTGCGGCGTGTTGGGCTTGAGCGCCGCAAAAACACCAGCAGTTACGCCAATAATAAGGGCTACTAACATGGCATACAGTGCCAGTTCTGCGGTAATGGGTAGACCCCCGGAAATTAACTCATCGACGGTACGCCCGGGATACCGAAAAGACGGCCCAAAATCGCCGTGTGCTAAATCATTGAGGTAACTGACGTATTGCTGCCACATGGGTTGATCTAGCTTATATTGTGCTTCTAGAGCCTTGATAACCTCAGGCGGCACGGCTTTCTCTGCGCTAAAGGGCCCGCCCGGAGCGGCGCGTACCAGAAAGAATGTCGCTGTAATAACCACCAGTAATACTGGGATAGCTTGTAATAGCCTGCTTAAAATAAATCGAAACATTAGTTGAGTTTCACCCCACTAAGACTGGGGTCAAGTGACAGATTTTTATAGAGTACATAATTAAGAATATTCGGCTGTAAGCCCTTTAAGCTGGGGTGAACGAGGCTTTTACTGTTGTAGATATAAATCGGAATGATCGGCATATCCTCAAGTAAAATTGCTTCAGCTTCAGCCATCAATTTATAACGTTTATTTCTATCTTTGGTTTTTGGTGCAAGCTTCAGAATTAGTTCATCGTAACGGGGGTTGGACCAACCGGTTCCGTTATTGCCTCCATTTTTTACCCACATATCCAGAAACGTATTTGGGTCTACATAATCACCAATCCAGCCGGCACGGGCAATGCTGTAGTCACCGTTAGCCACAGAGTCTAGGTAAACCTTCCAGTCCTGATTGTTCAAGATAATGTTGACACCAAGGTACTGGTTCCACATTTGCTGTATCGCAACGGCAATTTTTCGATGACCTTCTGATGTGTTGTAGAGCAATTCTGTCACGGGAAAATTCTTACCATTTGGGTAGCCGGCTTCGGCTAATAGCTCGCGGGCTTTCTCGGGGTTAAATTCAAAGGCTGACTTGGCGGTATAGCCTAGTGTGTCGGGTGGGGTGAAGGTGTGTGCCGGGACTTCACCGCCTTTCGTCACCTGCTCGGTAATTTGTTGGCTATTAATACTCATTGCTAATGCACGGCGCACACGCTTATCGCTGAGGTGAGGCAATTTTGTATTGATACGATAAAAATAGTTGCCCAGATAGGGGTGGGTAAGAAGCTGATGTGGTTTGTCTTTTTTGTAGACCGCCACCTTATCAATAGGAATACTTGCTGTGTGATGAAGTTGCCCAGATCGAAACATTCGCTCCTCTGTAGTCACATTCTCGATAGGGTGAAAATTGATACCGTTGAGTTTTACCTTCTCGGCATCCCAGTAGTTTGGGTTTTTGATCACCGTTACCCGTTTAAACAACTGCCATTCTTTTAAGGTAAAGGGACCATTGCCGACAAAGTTACCTGGGCGGGTCCACAGGCTACCGCGTTCATCAGGTTTGCCAAACTTTTCAATGGTAGCCCGATGAACCGGAAACATACTGTAATGATCTAACAGTTGCAGAAAGTAAGGAGTGGCATGGGTGAGTTCTACTTCAAGAGTGTAGTCATCCACCACCGTAACGCCTACTTGGGAAAAATCATCGATTTCACCCTTTGCATAGGCCTCTGAGTTTTTTATGGGAAACAACATATAAGCGTATTGATTGCCGAGGGCCGGTTGCAGTGCCCGCCACCAAGACCAGGCAAAGTCGCGGGCGGTTACGGGATCACCATTTGACCAAACAGCATTACGCCGCAATTGAAACGTATAGGTTTTGCCGTCATCACTAATCTGCCATGTTTTTGCTACAGCGGGAATGGACTCCAGGGTGGCAGGGTTCTTTGCTACAAGCCCCTCAAGTAGTGCAGTGAGAATATGGTGTTCAGGAATGCCTGTGACGATATGTGGATCCAGCTCCTGGGGGTCGGTACCATTACCCCAATGAAGAATGCCGTCCCGGTTGCCCGTAGTAACGTTGTTTTCACCACTACTGCAGCCAGTGATCCCGACTATTAACAGAGTGAATAGGGCGGAAAACAGTAATGTGGAGCTCTGTTTTTTCTTGTTATACATACCTGTTTCCCAATACTCTTAATGGAGGTCTCTGTTCCTACATACGTTAACCCTATGTTAGGGAAGGATGGGTTTCAGTACTAGCCCGAAGTTCAGACACTAGTTTAAAAAAGCTGTATTGAAATGCGTTGACGAACCGACCATAATGCGCACCCGTACCAATACATACGAATAAGGTTTGATAACCTCCGATGCGTTTTTTTCAGTTAAACCTGAAGTTAAAGCGTGTTATCAAGCCAATCAGTTTATGGTGACCCCTGTTGGTCCCCTCGCAATGATCGACTGCGAACCCCGCCAGGCCCGGAAGGGAGCAACGGTAGTAGTTATATCATGTGCCGAGGTGTGGCTGGCAGGGGAAGCCACCAGTTTTCTCCCTATCTTCATTTTGAAGTTTTCTCTATTTCTGTGTATTTTCTTGACAGTTTTTATGACTGAGGGTTAATAATCTAGACAGATTTAGAGCTGCTCGCTGTTGGACTAGATAAGTTTTTTCTGCATGATATACAGCAGGCGTTCACATTTTCAATGTCACTCGGGAGAATCCAGTTTTAGGTGAAGATTGAAAAAGCGATAAAATAGGAGCTTTTGTTATAACTGGGCCTAGTGTGAAGAGTTACCCAATGTAAAGAATTCTCACTGTTATCAACCCATTGCTTCCTATACTCTATAAATAGACATATAAGATCAGTTGTATTAGCTTTAAAAGTTAAGTGATTTTTTGTATCAATTGTTTATGTTTACAGAGTTGTAAGTAGGGAGTTGTTATGCGGGATGGCAGAGGCATGGAGACAGTTTGTGCGAAGTTTGATGACAGGGCATTGGCTTTTGTTAATAAGCTGTCAGATCCCGTTCTTCTGGTAAATTTAGCCGGTGAAATATATGCCAAAAATGAAGAATTTTTAAAGAGTAGTAATAATCTTAGTCTCAATCAGTTGTCCTTGGTGGAGCTGTCCAGTTTGGTCGTCAAAAGCTTCGAAAAAAAACATTTTCCTCTTTCTCATGATGCCTCCGTTTGTTGTTCCACTATTGTGGATCCGCTAGATCGTACACACTCTCTGTATCTTTATCCCCATATGTTCCCAGGCACTCACGCAGTGATTCTGGAAAACTATAAAAATGAGGATATTCTGCAAAGGGTTCTGGATTGTATTCCTTCCAAGGTGTTCTGGAAGGATCGCAGCGGTAAATATCTTGGTGGTAACCATTTGTTTTTGGCCGATTGTGGTTTAACAAGCAGTGAGCAGCTTGTTGGGCATACGGATTACGATTTCTTTTCTGATCGTGAGTCAGATCATTTTGTTGCAGATGATGAACAGGTGATGTCGTCAGGCCAACCTAAACTGGATATTGAAGAACCCCAAACACGCGTTGATGGAAAAGTTAACTGGTTGCAAACCAGTAAGGTACCGATTCGTAATCACGATGAAAAAGTGATTGGTATCATGGGTTCATATACTGATATTACTGAACGTAGAATTTATCAGGAGTTGATAGAAGGGCAGGCACTTCGAGACCAGTTGACCAATCTACATAATCGCCAAGCCTTACAGGAGTTCTTTGACCAATTGGAGCACGATGAGGAACGCCGTTATGGCGGGTTACTTTTTATTGATCTGGATAACTTCAAAACTGTTAATGATACGTTGGGCCATGCTGTAGGCGATAAATTACTCAGAATGGTCGCGAGTCGAATCAGGGATGCGGCCCAGGATGATGGCTTTGTCGTGCGTTTGGGTGGTGATGAGTTTGCTGTTGTACTCATGTCGGAGAAGGTTGGTGATGAGGAGGTGCTGCTAGAAAAGACGGATCAGTTGGCCGTGAATATCAAAGAAGCTATTTTAAAGTCCTATCTCCTTGATTCTCATAACATACAGTTAGGCGTCAGTATTGGTATTACTTATTTTTATTCTGGTAATACTAATTGGGTAGATACTTTTAATGAAGCAGAATTGGCAATGTACTATGCCAAGGCAAAGGAAAAAAATACGATAAAAGTGTTTTGTGAGAAAATGCGAGTCCAGCATACTCGTATAAATCGTATACAAGTCATGCTAAGTCGAGCCATAGAAAATAAAGAGTTCTATTTAAACATACAGCCTCAATATGATGCGGAGCAAAAAATTATTGGAGCTGAGGCATTATTGAGGTGGAACAGCGAAGAGTTAGGGTTGGTTTCACCTGCTGAATTTATTCCTCTCGCAGAACAGTCGGGAACCATACATAATATTGGGATGTGGGTTTTTGAAGAGGCCTTCAATTTAGTGCATGAATGGTCAGAAAAATATGGTGCGGAAAATGTGTTGCCCCTTGCAGTTAACTTAAGTGCTAAACAGTTTCAGTGTCCAGATCTTTTGGAGGGCGTGAAAAAACTATTACAAAAATTTCCCATCGAAACAAGTCTAATTCACTTTGAACTCACGGAAAGTTTACTCGTTGAAAGTGAGATGGATGCTATCGAAAAACTGAAGGAGTTATCAAATCTTGGATTTCCCCTTTCTATTGACGATTTTGGAACAGGTTATTCATGCCTTGCGTATTTGAATCAATTGCCCATCGATAGAATCAAAATCGATAAGAGTTTTACCCTTCAAATTAACGAAGATAGTCGACAGGCGTCTTTAGTGGAAACAATTATTTCTATGGCGAAAAATTTGAACATGAAAGTCATTGCGGAAGGGGTTGAAACAGAAGAACAACTGCAATATTTGTTACAACATGGTTGCCTTGAATTCCAGGGATTTTATTTTAGTAAGCCCGTTAGTGTATTGGAGTATCAAAATTTTATTGAGTTGCAGCTGAATAATACAAGTGTTTGTGAGTGAATTTAGGCGATCGTCTATGCTCTCTTGATAGAATTTTTTGTAACTATTTTTCGTCACTATTGACTCAATAAATTTTTTTAGCTTATCTTCCGTCAATATGCGAGATTGGGAGTGTTCTTAGTATTGTTTGAAATTGAGAGCTCGGTACGTCAAACGTAGTACCGTACTCTTGTACTGTCTTCATCGACAGAAAAACCGTAGATAGATTAGAGAGCCTGCTTAGGCTGCTGCCGTATTCTGCCCCCCTTTGGCGTTAACTGCTTTTAGGGTGACGACTTCTTTTTTTGATAAATTCTTTGATGTTTCTTTTGACGGTGTTGAGTCAGCAGGTTCTAATTGAGTATTTTTATTTTTGGTAGGATTAGACTCAGTATCTATGGACGAAGGGTTCTTTTGTTTCTCATACAAGAACTTCAGCACTTGTTGCCGATAATGGATAAACTCAGGGTCTTCTGCCAGTGCCAGACGATCTCTTGGTCTAGCCAGCCTAACATCTAATATTTCACCTATGGTAGCGGCTGGGCCATTGGTCATCATCACAATACGATCAGAAAGCAATACTGCTTCGTCCACATCGTGGGTAATCATTATCACTGTGTTGCCGAGACGCCCTTGGATTTCCATTAATGAGTCTTGGAGGTGGGCGCGAGTCAGAGCATCCAATGCACCAAAGGGTTCATCCATCAGGAGCACTTTAGGTTGCATTGCTAGACAGCGAGCAATACCTACTCGCTGCTTCATGCCACCGGAAATTTCACCGGGCAATTTATGAAGGGCGTGATCCATATGCACCAGTGACAAATTGTGTAATACCCATTCATGCATTTCCGCTTTTGTTTTGGTTTTTTTGAATACCCGTTTTACTGCGAGTTCGACATTTTGATACACGGTAAGCCAAGGAAGAAGTGCATGGTTTTGGAATACGACAGCACGGTCTGGCCCAGGCTTATCGACTTCTTTTCCTTCAAGAATAATACCGCCCTCTGTTGCTTGATACAGACCTGCGACAATATTGAGAACAGTCGATTTACCACAGCCGGAGTGACCAATAAGGGATATAAATTCGCCTTTTTGGATGGGTAAATTGATATCTTGTAGTGCACGAAATGGTTCATCGTCAGTCTCAAATTCAATGCCGACGGAACTAATAAGCAGATAACTATTATTCATTGATGCCTCCTAAAAACATTTTTATCACGGCAAAACATAATGGTTTAACGAAGAATGGCTTGTTTGTCCCAGCTAATACGTTTTTGAATGGCTAACATGATACGGTCAAGTAAAAAACCAATTAATCCAATGGCCAATACCGCCACCATAATTCGGTCAAGTGAGTTGGATGAGCCATTTTGATATTCATCCCAAATGAATTTGCCTAGCCCTGGGTTCTGAGCCAGCATTTCTGCTGCGATCAGTACCATCCATCCCGTTGCCAAAGAAAGTCTGAGTCCGGTAAAAATCATAGGAATAGCCGATGGAATGACAATGGTCCGTACATGTACAGGCGAGGACAATTGAAGTACCCGACTCACGTTTATCAGGTCTCGATCAATACTGGTCACACCAACGGTGGTGTTAATCACTGTGGGCCATAAGCAACAGAGGGTGACTGTAAAGGCTGAAGTGAGGAATGATTTGTCAAAATACGGATCATCACTGGTGTATAAGGCTGAAACTACCATGGTGACAAGTGGTAGCCATGCTAAGGGTGAGACGGGTTTAAATATTTGAATAATAGGATTGATCGATTGGTATACTTTTTCACTCAGACCACAGGCGATACCCAAGGGTACGGCGATAATCGATGCGGCAAAAAAGCCGAAAGAAACCGTATAGAGGCTTGTCAGAATTTGGTCGAAAAATGTTGCTTTACCGGTATATGTTCGTGTTTTTATTGTTGCCGCGGGGTTTTTAGCCAGTTTTTTTGCATTTCTTTTTTTCTGGCGTTCATAAAATGCTTTTGCTTTGTCTCGTTCTTGGTTGTGTTCAACTACGAGGCCTTTTGTTTGCTCCCATACTTCTGACGGTCCAGGGAACTGCCCAAGTGATGTGACAATATTATTGGCAACAGATTGCCAAAGTATCAGAAATATAATGATGCCTGCGATGGGCAAGGTGACAGCCTTCAATACCTGCCGTAAAAATAATTGTAACTGGCTGAAGGAAAATATATTTTTCCACTGTTCATTTCTGAATAAAGCTGTGACTTCAGTCATGATTAATTCCTTTGTTCTCAATAGACTGACAGGTCAATCCTGCCAGCCTATTTTTTTCACAAAACAACAAGAGTGCTATCGGTTGTTTACAGCGTTTCGTCTTTTAGCCCAATGGAGAACTTATTCAGGTAGGCGTTGGGTTGCTTACCGTCATAAACGATGTCATCAATAAAGTGTGTTTGAGGTGCACGGAAGCCTTTCTCTGAAGAAAATTCAGGGAATTCTTTTGCACTGATATGGCCTTCTCTGATGAGTTCTTTTGCGGCGGCTGCATAAATGTCAGGTCGGTACACCTGCTTGGCTGTCTCGAAGTACCAGTCATCAGACTTAGGCTCTGAAATTTGCCCCCAGCGACGCATTTGGGTCAGGTACCAAACTGCATCAGAGTAATAAGGGTAAGTGGCAAAATAACGGAAGAACACATTAAAGTCAGGAATGTCACGTTTATCACCTTTTTCATATTCAAAGGTGCCAGTCATGCTGTTGGCAATTACGTCGTAATCTGCGCCGACGTATTCAGACCGTGAAAGCACTTCGACGGCGGCGGGGCGGTTGGCATTATCGTTTTCGTCGAGCCACTTTGCGGCACGTAACAATGCTTTTACTATACGTATCGTTGTGTTTGGGTATTTTTCAGTAAATTCTTTTGACATACCAAATACTTTTTCTGGATTGTTTTTCCAGATTTCGTAATCGGTCACAACGGGAACACCAATACCTTTGAAGACAGCTTGCTGATTCCAGGGTTCTCCCACGCAGTAGCCGTAAATAGTTCCTGCTTCAAGAGTGGCGGGCATTTGTGGTGGCGGGGTTACTGAAAGAAGGGCTTCAGCATTGATTAGGCCACTGGTATCACCCTTGTGGGGTGCATAATAACCGGGGTGAATATTACCTGCAGCGAGCCAGTAGCGAAGTTCGTAATTATGAGTCGATACTGGAAATACCATCCCCATTTTGAATGGCTTTCCTGCATTACGGAATTCTTCCACAACAGGTTTTAAAGAATCGGCTTTGATCGGGTGCACCGGTTTTCCATTTTCCATGGGAACATGTGGTTTCATCTTTTCCCAAATTTCGTTGGAAACGGTAATAGCATTGCCGTTAAGATCCATACTAAATGGTGTGACAATATGTGCTTTAGTCCCATAGCCAATGGTTGCCGCCAGAGGCTGCCCTGCAAGCATATGAGCGCCATCTAGCTTGCCATCAATGACGCCATCTAATAATACTTTCCAGTTGGCTTGCGCTTCCATAGTGACATAGAGGCCTTCGTCTTCGAAATATCCATTTTCATAAGCAATGGCAATAGGTGCCATGTCAGTGAGTTTAATAAACCCAAACTTCAGTTCGTCCTTCTCAGGCTCCCCAACCTCTGAATATCCTACTGTTGCTACTGCGAGAGAGCAGACGGCAAAAACTGTTTTAAACAGCCGAAATTTATTTACTTTTGTGTTGCCCGATTTAGGTGAATGTTTATATCGATACGTATTTCTCATTACCTTTCGCCTTCATGGTTTATCATTCATAAAAAAAGCCCACCAACACCTTATACGGGTGTTGGTGGGCTTCATTACCCTGTATTCAATTTTGGTGCGTTGACATTGCTCTGTTATATCTAGGTATATTCAATATATGTGCCAATTATTATTTATAAAAAAAACATGTAGTTAGCTATTTTATAATTTTTTTTAAAAAGTATTAGCACAAAAATGTAGCGAGATTAAAATTATTGCGCCGGAATAGAGCAACAATTCTTAATTTAATTTTTTAATGTGTGGAGGTATCGTGAATTAGTGGTGACATCATTAAATCACTGCCTAATTCTATTTCATTACTTAATGTATAGGGCTGACTATGGGTGTTTTCAGGTTTGTAATCTTGAGTGGGAGAGGGGATATTTAAATACCTGGCAGCCTCACGATAAAGATCTGTACGAAAGCATTGCTGGCTGAGAGAGCTTATTTTATTTTGTTCTAATATTTTACCGATCAACGGCTTACACTCTCTAAGGATCACCTCTGCCTGAGAGCGCCAGGGAAAACCTGCATTGTATTTTGAAAAGACATGAAAATTAGAAAATTCTTGGGCATTTTGTGCACGGTTATAGGAAATTTTTCCGGTTAAGGATGGACGTAAATAGTGATCGGGTAAGTCGAGGTATTCTTTGCGAGAGATAATGTTAATGGCGTTCTCACGGTTATCCATGTCAGACAACCATTGGCAGGTTTCCATGAGTGCTAAACGAAGCCTGAGGTGTGTCGCCGGGTGACGAGTGTGCCAACTTTCTAGTACCCCTAATACTTTTTCTGGGGCGTTGTGCCAGACTTGGAATCCACTGGTTGCGAGAATACCAACACCGTAGTTCACCGCAATACTATTCCAGGGTTCGCCCACGCAAAATCCATCAATTACCCCTTGAGCTAAACTATCGACCATTTGTTCTGGTGGTAGTACGATAATTTTTATATCACGATCGGGGTCAATTCCTCCTGCTTTTAGCCACATTCTCAATAGTAGAGTATGCGTAGAAAATTGGTGGACGGTGGCCAAGGTTATTTGTTGATTTTTTTTGAGCTGTCCAAAATGAGGAATTACTGCGTAGTCACTGGACAAGTGTTGTGATGACTGGGACTCGCTATCATTCTTTGACTGGGATATTTGTTCCCATAACGGTAGTGAGAGAGTAATACCATTACCGTTAAGAGAGAGCGCTAGCCCTGTAATAATAGGTGCTCGTATGCCTGCAGCGCCAAGGGTGGTAATCAGCGGCATGGGAGCCAGCATTTGACAGGCATCGAATGCACCTGCAATGACTTTATCTCGAATATTGGCCCAAGAAACTTCTCTATGTAGCTCAACAGTCAGGCCATATTTTGAAAATAGACCCAACTCTTTACTAAGGATTAGTGGAGCACTGTCGCTAAGACGCATATATCCAAGCTGAAGGTGGTCTTTTTCTGGGCTAGGTAAAGATGTTCCTGTTTTTTTATAATTCATTGAAGTCCCCCAGAGCCACAATTTTTTTCTATGATACTAATTACCGCTTTGGCAGCTTGCGGTAGACTTTGGTTTGTATCCATAGAGAGCGTTTGTAATGTTTTGTGTGCCTTTTCTTCATCAATTTTGTGTTGATTCATTAGTAACTTTTTAGCTTTTTCTATGACGGATTGTGATTCCAGTTTTGTTTGAGCTTCATTCAATGCAGTGCGTAATGATTGATAATGTTTAAATTGAGCAATGGCTAAATCAATAATCGGTTTTACCCGTTGGGTGTCGAGTTCATCCATCAAATAGGCAGTAACGCCGGCATCTACGGCTTCCTCAATATAGGAGGGGTCATCTTCCCTTGTAAACATCACGACAGGCTTTGGGTTGTAATGATTCACAACGGATAAACTTTCCAAAACATCTCGGCCTGGTGACTGAAGGTCTATCAATACTAAGTCTGGTTGATGTTGTTCAATTTGAAATAGCAGGCCTGTTGCTGAAGGTAGTCGAGAAAGCACAACAAAACCTGCTGCGGTGAGTTTTTCTTCCACACTGGCGGCACGTTCAGATTGGTCATCTACCAACATAATACGTATAGGGCGTTTCTCTGAGGCAGTCGTCATATTGAACTATGGAATTCTTTTTCTCCTGTCGATAACAATTAGTATCTTTTGCAACAGTCAGTATTATTGGATAAAAAAAGCGGGGCCTGAAAAACCGGAGAAGCATTTAGGCCCCGCATGTTATATGAGCTTTAAAAACTCATATTTACTGTAAACCAAAGTTTGTCCGTGTCCGTTGAGAAGTCTTCTGCATCATATTTAGCGTATTTCAATTGAGCCGAAATATTTTTATTGATGGGGTAGGTGACAACGGCATCAAACTCAGTACCGTAATCAGCACTGCCTTCATCAGCAGAAAAATCGTGGTAAAACATAGCAATGTTGGTGGGGCCAACTTTGCCCGCTACTTTGAAGTAGATGTCTTCTATTCCGTTAGCAGGGGTTATCAAGAATTTGTCTGCCCACCCTTGGAAACTGTGGAGTGTTGCCAGAGGTGTTCTAAAGGCAAAATTACCATCATCACTCCCCAGTTGTTCGTAACCGGCCGCCAATGCAACGCCTTTTATCTTATAGCCTAGTTCGGCCATATAGTATTCAGCATCGTAGTCTATGGGGTTATCTTTATAGTCGGACTGAGTTGCTGCGGCCGCTGCAATAGAAACAGGACCAATCACTCCGTTGTATTCAATACCGTAGGTTTCTGAAGAGTTGGCTGCTGCATTTTCAAAATCTAGCAGGTAACTGTATAAACCGATGGTATGGCCTTGAGCAGGAGAGAAGGAGGCGTATACAGCGTGAGAATCGGATTCATAACGACGTGGTTGACCGCCGTTGGTGTCGGGTCCAAATACACGGTTTACATCCCAAATGTAGCTATAGTCCAGTGAAACAGGGCCTGCGGGAAGCTGAAGGCGGAAAGAATCAAAGGTTTGCTCATTTTGACGCCAGCCGACACCACCAACGAAACGTTGACCTGCATGCAGAATACGCTGACGACCTGCAATGCCTGTAAAACTATCGCCTTTGTATTTTAAGTAGATCTGATTGATGTCCGTACCATCGGAATCAGCAACAATGGGGTATTCACCGGCTTTGCCGTTAGAGGGTGTGGCGTAATTCTCTCCACCGATATGGCTGACATCATCTACTTCAACTAGACCTGAGAATCCTTTGTACGCAGCGGAACTCCAGGTGATACGAGATTTTAGTGTGGATGCATTAGCATCTTTGGCTGAACTGTTATCGTCCACATACTCGTAGCGATAGCGAAAGCTAAACTTGGTTTCACTTTTCGTCAGGATGTCAGAGAAGCTTGTCGCTTCTTCTGCGGTAGCCGCTATGAACGGGTGGATACTGATTAATGCAGCCAGTGCTGAATATTTGAGAGTTTGTTGTTTCATATAGATACCTTAAATTTTCTTTTCCCCCAAAAAAACAGAAAAGCCCGCCCGCCATATGGCAAGAACGGGCTTCGTTACCCAACAGAAAGCAATGTCACTTGTAGTTAATACAAATAGTGTGCCATAAGTATAAACTCCTTTATTTATAAAGAGTTGTTGGGTGATTCAGGTTGTTGGTGGTTTAGCGTGTGTACTAGGTTGGTGCAGATCATACTAATAAACGAAATATTTTGGGGCGGGAGGATAAAAATTTGAAATCGTTGTTAACTGCCTACATTTAGACACTATCAATTATGCCCATTCTCTATGGGGCCAATGAAATAGCTTGATCAAATGATGTGGATTGTCATTTTTTTGTAGCGAAAATACCTGTTGTTATGAGTGTATGAGTAACAAAAGAGCCAGAAAGACATAATCTTCTGGCCCTTTTTTATGGGAAAAAATAATAACAGATTATTTCTCTGCTTCTACTTGTTCTTTCTTCCGACATTTTTTCCCCATTTGTTCATGGGCCTCTTTTGCTTCCACTTTAGTTACAACGCCATCACTATCTTTATCCATCTTGGAAAAATGTGCTCTGCGCCTCTCCATCATTTTTTGCAAGCCTGCTTCATGTTCTTCTACTGTGATGGCGCCATTATTGTCAGTGTCCATTTTTTTAAACATCATTTTTCCAATAGGGTGTTTTCCATCGTGCGGTCTTTCCTGTCCTTTTTCAGCCCAGACAACTGTAGCAAGCCCAAAACTGGCGAGAAGGATAATAAGTATTTTCATGTGACGTCCTTTTGTGACTATTTTATTGAGGTTCTTGGGAGTAAACGTATTCACGAGGTTTTGGTTGACCTAAAGATAAAAAAAACGCCACAAAGTAGCACTCTTTTTTTCAACTCTTTTGGGTGTTTAGTTTTTTGTACAATCCCTAGGCTTGTTTGTCGAGAATCGTTTCTACTTCGTCCATGAGGGTGTTCATTCGGCGAATGACGGCTTCATAGACTTCAGGAGAGGCCATGTCTACACCGGCATTGAGGAGTATGTTGTAAGGGTAGTCAGAACCACCTGCTCGCAGAATATTAAGAAAATTATGTTGGGCTACTTCGCCATCACGCAATATTTTATCGGTCAGATAGTAGGCGGCGGATATCGATGTGGCATATTGATACACGTAGAAGTTGCGGTAGAAGTGGGGGACGAAGGCCCATTCGACGGTATAAAGCTCGTCGATGTTCATGATGCCTTTGTCATGACCGTAGTAGCGTTTGAGAATGTCGCCATACATGGTGTTGAGCTTGTCACCAGAAAGTGCACCCCCATTTTCAACTTCCTCATGGATAGCCAGTTCAAATTCGGCAAACTGTGTTTGACGGAAGAAAGTCCCTCGAATTTGTGACAGCTCTTTGAACAGGTAATACAGGCGTTCTTGGTCATTGGCCGCATTTTTCCGAAGGTAATCAAACAGCAGAACTTCATTGGCTGTGGATGCTATTTCGGCAATAAAGGTGGCGTATCCAGCTTTACTGTAGGGTTGGTTTTGATTGGCCAGTAATGAATGCATCGCATGGCCCCATTCGTGAACAAAGGTGCTCACAGATTCTAAGGTATTGTCAAAATTTAGCAGTACATAGGGGTGAATATCATAGGCAGCACCCATGACATAGGCTCCACTGCGTTTTCCCGGGATGGGGTATACGTGCATCCAGTTTTTATTCACCGCTTCCGTAAAAGTGTCAATGTAGTCCTTGCCTAAGGGTTGTAATGCCTCAATGGTGAGGTTTTTTGTTTCCTCGAGACTATAGTGTTTGTCGAGGGAAATAACAGAGGGATAAACATCGTAGTAATGGGTCTCGTTAATTTTCAGCATACGTTGACGCAGAGCGATGAACCGGTGAAGGCTTTCTATTTTGTCGTCTACTGTGGTGACCAGTGCTCGATAGACACCCTCAGGAATATTGTCATCGGCTAAGGCTCGTTGAAGAGATGAGTCGAAACCTCTGAGCTTTGCAATCAATACGTCGTTCTTAACTTGTCCTTCTAAGGTAATGGCAAGCGTTTGCCGGTAGCCCTGAAATGTCTCCCAAAAAGCTTGAAATACCGCTTTACGATCTTCGCGAATAGCAGAGGTTCTGGCTTGTCCGTAACCAGACGCATCGAGTCTAATTTTTTCACCGTCAGACAAGGTTATTTCTGGCCAGGGTATTTCGGCATTGGTGAGTATTTCATAGGCATTGGAGGCGGTACTTAGAGCGTCAGAAGATGCGGCGATAATGCGCTCTTCTTCTGGACTGAGAATATGCTCAGCCTGGCGGAGGGTGTTGAGGATAGAAAAATCATGATCTTTCAGAGTATCGGAACTTTTCAGAAAATGATGAAGTTTTTCTTTGCCGATGGCGACCAGTTCAGGGTTTATATAGCTGGTGGTTTCTTCTAGTTGAGTTAGCAGCGTTTGTGCCAAGGAGGAGCGTTCGCGAAACTCTGAATTGCCTAGATCTGTATCTTTGGCCAGATAAGCATAGACATAAAGCTGGAGTAAATCCTTGTAGGCTTTACTGATGTCATCCATACACTGTCCTAACATTTCGGCACTGTCGCCTAATTTACCTTCGCATTCGTCGAGAGTAGTTATGCGGGTTGCTATTTCATTCCTAGCTTCGTCCCAGCTGGTAATGTCAGGGTATAAGTCGTCTAAATCCCACACTGAGGAAGTTTCCGTAGGTTTGCTTTCAGTGTCCTTGTCCGCAGTTTCTGCCAGCGTTGATTGTGTAAAGAAAACTGAAGTTAGAGCCAGTGTCAGGATTAGAGCGAAGGTTTGTTTCATTATTTTTGTTCCAGAATGATGTTATCTACAGTACAGAGTAGCGAGCCGTCTATTAGTTTCGTGGAAATCTGATCGCCAAGTTTCGTGTCAGTGACATGACGAACTACATGTTGCTTGCTGTCGATGACAATAGCATAGCCCCTTTGAAGGGTATTCAAGGGGCTTACTGTATGTAATAGCTGCGCAGCATTTTTCCAGCGTAACTGTTTTTCCTCGAGTAGCTTGATCACTCCCCAGTGTAGCCGTTGTTCTAGCAATTCCACTTGGCTCTGAAGTTTGGACAGATGTTGGCTTGGGTGAGATCGCGTTATCTTTTCCTCAAGATGTTGCAATCGACTTTTCTGATGATTTAGGTTGGTACTTACCGCCTGCTTTAATCTTACCTGTAAGTTTTTCAGTTGGCTTTTACGGTGTTGGAGTCGCTCACCAGGATGGCGAAGCTGACGGTATAGGCTGTCTACACGTTGGCTAGTAGACTGTATTCGCCTCTGGATCGTCTCCACTAAAAGTTGTTCATAGCTCTGAAAATTCAACATCAACTTTTCACCATCAGGGCTGAGAATCTCAGCAGCGACGGATGGAGTTGGGGCACGGTAATCTGCGACAAAATCAGCAATAGTGAAGTCTACTTCGTGACCCACTGCACTGACGATGGGAATATCACTGTTATAAATAGCTCTGGCGAGGATTTCCTCATTAAAAGCCCAGAGATCCTCCATTGAACCGCCCCCTCGTCCAAGAATGAGCACATCGCAGCGGCTTGTCGCATTAACCGGGACTTCGTTGGCGTGAGCTATTCTGTCGGCTAGTTCGCTGGCTGCACTGTTTCCTTCACCGCTCTTTCCTTGAACAATACTGGGGAAAACAGTAACGGGTATGGCGGGAAAGCGTCTTTTGAGGATGGAAAGAATATCGCGTATGGCAGCTCCTGTAGGGGATGTTATCAGGCCAATTCTTTTAGGTATGGAGGGTAGGGGGCGTTTATGGCTTTCAGCAAAGAGACCCTCTTGATCAAGTCGGTGTTTGAGTTCGTCAAACTGCCGTTGTAATGCGCCGTAACCTGCTTCCTCCATATGCTCGATAATAAGTTGAAAATCACCCCGTCCTTCGTAGAGGCTGACTCTGCAACGAACCAAAACATGGGTGCCATTCTCCGGGGTGAATCTAACCGTGTTGTTGCGATTGCGAAACATGGCACAGCGAACCTGAGCCTGTTCATCTTTTAGGCTAAGGTACCAGTGGCCCGAACCCGGACGGGAAAAGTTTGAAATTTCACCTTCTACCCAGACCAAAGGCAGATGTGTTTCCAGAAGTTGTCGAGCGCGACGATTGAGTTGGGAGACAGTAAATGTCGAAGGTAGGTTTTTCATGCCATTATTCTCCATTCCTGTCATGTTGAGTCAATGTAAAAACGGTATAAGAACAGTTTTATTTTTAGTGATGGGCTATTTTTTACCTGTCACATAATGCGGCGCAACCACTGAGAAAAACAGTATTTTTTAAGGCTTTAAAGGCTTATAATACCGCGCTTACTTTTATAACCGTCTGATCGATTTTGTACCATACAAGGTGGCAGAGGGTTCAAATTTCACGTTCTGACGAGGTAAGCCGTACAGATGTTGCGAATCGCTCAAGAAGCACTCACCTTTGATGATGTCTTGCTTGTCCCCGGTTACTCCGAGGTTACGGCAAAAGACGTTTCACTTAAATCTCGCCTGTCTAAAAATATTTACTTGAATATCCCCCTTGTGTCTGCCGCCATGGATACCGTCACCGAAGCACGGCTTGCGATTGCTTTGGCTCAGGAAGGTGGAATAGGGATTATTCACAAGAGCATGACCATTGAGCAACAAGCGATGGAAGTGCGCGCGGTAAAAAAATATGAAAGTGGTGTGGTTAAAGATCCTATCACGATTAATTCTGATGCCTCCGTGCGGACCTTATTAGAATTAACACGAGAGTATAATATTTCGGGTGTTCCCGTTTTAGAAAACGGCAACCTTGTGGGTATTGTGACTCGACGTGACGTTCGTTTTGAACCGAGTTTGGACTTACCCATCTCAGCTGTTATGACGCCCAAAAATCGGTTGGTGACAGTACATGAAGGTGCTGGAGCCGATGAGGTTAAGGCCTTGTTGCACAAAAACCGCATAGAAAAAATATTGGTCGTGAATGATAACTTTGAATTGCGTGGATTAATCACGGTTAAAGATATTGATAAAGCCGAAAAATACCCTAAGGCCTGCAAAGATGATCAAGGGCGCTTACGTGTCGGCGCTTCAGTTGGAACAAGCCCCGATACGGATGATCGTGTTGCTGCTTTGGTTAAAGCCGGGGTAGATGTTCTGGTTGTTGATACTGCCCATGGACATTCTTTGAATGTGATTAATCGGGTTCGAAAAATTAAACTGGAACACCCGGAAGTCGATGTCATTGGTGGGAACATAGCGACAGCGGAAGCTGCATTAGCATTGGCTGAAGCAGGTGCTGACGGCGTTAAAGTAGGTATTGGCCCCGGCTCCATCTGTACAACACGGATTGTGACAGGCATTGGTGTGCCTCAAATTTCAGCGATTGCCAATGTTGTAGAAGCATTGGTTGATAAAGATATTCCTGTGATCGCAGATGGTGGTATTCGTTTTTCTGGCGATATTTCGAAAGCATTAGCGGCGGGTGCCCATGCTGTCATGATGGGTTCTATGTTTGCTGGTACTGAAGAAGCACCCGGTGAAATTGAGCTTTATCAGGGCCGTACCTATAAGTCTTATCGTGGTATGGGTTCTATGGGCGCAATGTCTCAAACCATGGGTTCCAGTGACCGCTATTTTCAGGATGCCAGTCGAGGCGCTGAAAAATTAGTCCCTGAAGGCATTGAAGGACGAGTTCCCTATAAAGGCCCAGTATCCGCGATTATTCATCAAATGCTGGGCGGCGTCTGCTCAACAATGGGCTATACCGGAAGTTCTGATATTGAAACCCTGAGAACAAAGCCTAATTTTGTTCGAGTGACATCAGCGGGTATGAATGAAAGCCATGTTCACGATGTTTCTATTACCAAAGAAGCGCCTAATTACCCTCGTCGGTAGTTGACACTGAACATTACAAAATAAAACAGGGGCTGCAATTGCAGCCCCTTTAGATTACAAGCGGTGAGTTATGACATCTGATATTCATTCACAAAAAATTCTGATTCTCGATTTTGGCTCTCAGTACACACAGCTTATAGCCCGAAGAGTGCGGGAAGTAGGTGTCTACTCGGAAATTCGTGCTTTTGATATGGCCGAAGAAGACATCCGTGAATACAACCCCAGCGGTATTATTTTGGCTGGTGGGCCAGAATCAGTCACAGCGGGCGAATCTCCCCGCGCACCACAGCTGGTGTTTGACTTGGGTGTCCCGGTTTTGGGTATTTGCTATGGCATGCAGACTATGGCAGAGCAATTGGGCGGAAAGGTACAAGGATCTAGCGTACAGGAGTTCGGTTATGCCCAGGTGAAGGTCCATGGTTCTAGCCGTTTTCTTCATGATGTTGTTGACCATATAGATCACGACCAAGGCGCTTTGCTCGATGTGTGGATGAGTCATGGTGACAAGGTAACAGCTATTCCGGATGGCTTTGAACGGATGGCTTCTACTGAATCCTGTCCCATTGCTGGTATGTTCAATGCTGAAAAGAATTTTTATGGTATTCAGTTCCATCCAGAGGTAACGCATACCCTGCAGGGTATGCGGATGTTTGAACATTTTGTGTTGGAGATTTGTGATTGCGAGGCTTTGTGGACTCCGGCACAGATTATTGATGATGCTATTGCCCGGGTACGAGACCAAGTGGGCAATGATAAAGTTCTATTAGGTTTGTCTGGTGGCGTAGATTCTTCCGTTGTGGCTGCTTTGTTACATAAAGCGATTGGTGATCAACTGACGTGTGTGTTTGTAGATAATGGCCTGTTACGGAAAAATGAAGGCGATCAGGTGATGGATATGTTCGCCAAGAATATGGGGGTTAAGGTCATTCGCTCCGATGCGGAAGCTTTATTCCTGGATGCTCTTGAGGGCGAAAGTGACCCCGAACTAAAACGAAAAATTATAGGTAAAACTTTTATCGATATCTTCGATAAAGAGGCCACGGCCATTGAGGATGTGAAGTGGTTGGCTCAAGGAACGATTTACCCTGATGTTATTGAGTCTGCAGCAGCTAAGACTGGAAAGGCCCATGTGATCAAATCCCACCATAACGTTGGTGGTTTGCCCGAAGATATGAAAATGGGTTTGGTCGAACCCTTGCGTGAATTATTTAAAGATGAAGTACGAAAAGTTGGTCTTGAACTTGGCCTACCCTATGACATGGTCTATCGCCATCCTTTTCCTGGTCCAGGGTTGGGTGTGCGAATTCTGGGAGAAGTGAAGAAGGAGTATGCCAATATTCTACGAGAGGCCGACGCGATTTTCATTGAAGAGTTGCACAATGCTGATTGGTACCATAAAACCAGTCAGGCCTTTGTGGTTTTTCTGCCGGTCAAGTCAGTGGGTGTAGTAGGGGATGCTCGTCGCTATGAATACGTGGTGGCATTACGTGCAGTGGAAACCATCGATTTTATGACCGCGCGTTGGGCGCATTTACCCTATGAGTTATTGGAGAAGGTTTCTAACCGAATCATCAATGAGATATCGGGTATCTCCCGT
>TARA_R110002110_G_scaffold157570_1_pt1 | contig 142609 bp, 126 predicted proteins | sample TARA_R110002110 | Tara Oceans TARA_R110002110 (sample SAMEA4397330) | marine metagenome | biome: Polar Biome; feature: [SRF] surface water layer (ENVO:00010504); material: water (ENVO:00002006), including particulate matter (ENVO:01000060) such as... | depth 5 m | reverse complement strand
GCCGCCACCCCACCGTCAAGATTTACACCACTCATGGGGACACTACCCACCCGCCAGTCAATGGGATTGGGTAATGCTCGCCACTTATCCACCTCCTGGCGGACTGCATTGATGACTGCGGTGTGGTCATACTGCTGGGAATCTGTGCTCAGGCCACTCCCTTCATCGAAGAGCAGATCCTTCTGACTGCCTTTGCCCTTCTGCTTCCGGGGCTTGGGAATTGGGGTAATGAACTCTGCACGGCGGCGCTTTGCGATAATCGCCTGGGTTGGCTGGCCCTGATCGTCCAGCTCCCAGTGCTGGGACGGGTAGGCATAGGGCGAATTCAGTATCGGGTGCTCGAAAAAGGGGTTGCTCACGTATTCGCCTGTTCCATTATTTGGTCGTTATTTGATCAACGGTATTGGCGCAGCGATCTCCGCAGAGATTCCCCCGAAATCCAGTACCATGATGGCGTTAGGTCTGATCTGGGACCCAATTTGCACATGGTTGATTATGATCATTTAAGTGCACCCAGGGTCAAGCACGCCGTGCGATTTCTGGGATGCAAGCCCGGCACCCGAACCCGGTGGTGCCACACCCACTACGGTATTGGACGAGCATGCACTCGCCCGCATCCGAATCCAACTGCAGCAGAATCAACCGGGGAACATGATGAAGAGGCTGCTCCACAAATACGCATTCCCGCGACGGGGACAGCACTGATCAACTCGCGCGCAACAGTCGCCGTGGCTATAATCTCCACACGTGAGCCAGAACCAGCAAGAACATGACGTCCTCAGCTTCCAGATCTCCATTGCAACTGCGCATCGCCGACTGGTCACAGGACCGGGAAATTTTGCGCGCGCTGCGGGAGCAGGTATTCATTGTCGAGCAGCAGGTACCGCGGGAAATCGAGTGGGACGGCCGCGACGAGGATGCCCTGCACGTTGTTGGGACCCTGGACGGCGTTCCCATCGCCTGTGGGCGCCTGCTGCCCGAGGGCAAGATCGGGCGCATGGCCGTGCTGGCGTCACACCGCGGCCATGGCTATGGCGCAGCGGTTTTGCAGGCACTGGTCGACGCCGCCCGCGAACAGGGTTTGAACGAGGTCTACCTGCACGCACAGCAGCACGCTGCCGACTTCTACCGCCGCGCCGGCTTCGAGCCTGAAGGCGAGCCCTTCGCGGAAGCGGGCATCGCCCATATCGCCATGCGCCAGCAGCTACAGCCCCGCCTGGGCAGGGTCTACACCAGCGGCATTGAGTACCCGCAGCCCTTTGCCGATTGGGCGACGGCCCTGGCGACTGACGCCTCCCGGGAAATCTGCATTCTCAGCCCCGACCTGGACCACCGGGTATTTGACGTCCGGGGCCTCGCCGAGGCCCTCAGCGCGCTGGCCAGGCGCTCGCGCCAATCCCGGGTTCGGATCCTGGTCAGTGACTACCGGCCCATGGTGCAGCGCGGTCACCGCCTGCTGGCCCTGGCGCGCCGCCTGCCTTCGTCGATACTGCTGCAACAGTTGAACGAGCACCCGGACTGGAAAGGGGAAACCCTGGTAATCAAGGATCGCAGCGGCGTGCTCTGCAAGCCGGCAGAGGCGGACAAGGCCGCGTTCTGCGAACCCGACTCCCGCGCCCGGGCAGAGCGTTACCTGGAGCTGTTCAATGAGCTGTGGCGCCACAGCGCCCCGCACATCGAATTTCGCAGCGTACCGCTATAGTCACTTCGCAATACTGGCGCCCAGCCAGCGCTGGGTCAGCACACCGGCGGTCATGGAACCGTTGACGTTAAGCGCGGTGCGCGCCATGTCGATCAGCGGCTCTATGGAGATCAGCACTGCGGCCACCGTCACTGGAAACCCCATGGCCGGCAGCACAATGAGGGCCGCGAAGGTCGCCCCACCGCCGACACCGGCCACGCCAAAAGAGCTGATGGCGATGACGCCGATCAATCCCGCCATGAAATCCAGCGCCAGCGGGTCCAGCCCCATGGACGGCGCGATCATCACCGCCAGCATGGCGGGGTAGATCCCGGCGCAGCCATTCTGGCCAATGGTCGCGCCCAGAGTGGCCGAGAGGCTGGCGATGGGCGTTGCCACCCGCAGCGACTCGACCTGGGTCTCCACGTTGAGCGGAATGGTCGCCGCCGAACTGCGCGAGGTAAAGGCAAAAGCCAGTACCGGCCACACCGCGCGAAAATACGTGGGCAGGCCGACTCCGTGCAGCAGGAGCAGGCCAGCGTGGACCGCAAACATGATGGCAATCGCCAGGTAGGAGGCGACCACGAACGACAACAGGGTAGCAATATCCCCTGCATCCGAGCTCGCCACCACGCCGGCAATCAGCGCCAGGATGCCGTAGGGGGTGAGCGCCATGACAATATGCACCAGCCGCATCACAATCAGGCGCGTGGTTTCCACAAAGGCCTCGATCTGTGCTCCACGGGCGGGGTTGTCCCGGGCAACACCCAGTGCAGCAATGCCAAAGAGGATGCCAAACAGCACCACCGCGATGATCGAAGTGGGGCGGGCCTCGGTGAGGTCGTGGAAAATGTTCGCGGGCACGAAGCGCACCAGCACCTCGGGCAGGCTGAGACCGGAGACGGTTTCGTAGCGCTGGGCCAGCGCCTCGGCTGACGCCAGTTCACGAGCGCCCTGGGTGATGCTGTCGGCGGTAAGGCCAAAAGCGCTGGTGACCAGGATACCCACCAGCGCCGCGACCATGGTAGTGGCGATCAATATCCCGACCACAGAACCCCCGATGCGGCCGAGATCTGCTACCTCACGCATTTTCAGTACTGCCGCCACCATCATTACCAGCACCAGCGGCATGATGATCATGCGCAACAGGCTGATGTAGCCACTGCCGACAATACCGGTCCACGCCAGCGTTTCTGTCACCGCAGCAGCCTCCACACCGTAAGCGAGCTGCAGCCCCAGCCCATAGCCAACACCGACCGCCAGTCCTGCGAGGATCTGCCGCGACAGTTTCCAGCCGCGCTGGCGCAGGTGGAACAGCACTACGCACAGGGCGAGAAACAGCATCAGGTTGATCACGGGATACATGCAAGGTGCTCCAGATAGCAAGGGACAGCTGCAGCTGTCCGTTCAAGGGCTCAGTCGGGCAGCAACAGACCCACTTCATTGCCTTCATAAATTACCGGCCAGGTTTGCAAATGCCGGCAGGGCTCTTCAGACGCGTACAGCAGTTGCCCGTCCGCGAGGGCAAACCGGTAACGGTGCAGGGGGCACTCCAGTACACCCCGTTCCATGTGGGCGTCTTCCAGCGGGTGTTCGCGATGGGGACAGCGGGATTCGATCAGGTACAGCGCCCCCTCATGTTGCACCAGCAGCAGGGCCAGGTGGTCAATGCGGAAGTGGCGGCGGTAATTGTCATGCAGGTTGATCAGTTTTTCCAGGGGCTGGAAGCGCATGGGATTGAGTCCGCGAACCGGGTGCCGCCATGATAACAGCTACCGCTCAGAGCAGGTCAATCAGCTCGCGGGCCGCCAGATAGGCCGTGGTACTGCCCTCCTCCACCGCCTGCTCCAGCTTCGGCAACAGGGCGCTGATACGCGGATTCTGTCGCAGGCGCTGCAGCAACAGCTCATGCAGAAGCTGCCGCATCCAGTCGCGGTTCTGGCGGGCACGCTTGCGTTGGAAGGCATCGGCTTTCAGGGCCTGGAAATAATAGTCCACGATCATCCCCCAGACCGCGTCAATACCCTGGTTCTTCAGCGCTGAGCAGGTCACTACCTGCGGGGTCCAGAAACTGCTGTGGCGCAGCAGGTGCATGGCCGACAAATAGTGCTGGCGGGCCTGTTTGGCGAGCATCACGCTGTCGCCGTCGGCCTTGTTGATCACCAGGGCGTCGGCCAGTTCCATAATGCCTTTCTTGATCCCCTGCAGCTCGTCGCCGCCGCCGGGCAGCATCAGCACCATGAAGAAGTCCACCATGCCGGCCACCTGGTACTCGGACTGGCCGACCCCCACGGTTTCCACCAGGATCACATCGTAGCCGGCGGCCTCGCACAACAGCATGGTTTCCCGGGTTTTCTGCGCCACGCCGCCGAGAGCGCCAGAGGATGGCGACGGCCGGATAAAGGCCTCGTCGCGACGCGACAGCTGTTCCATGCGGGTCTTGTCGCCGAGAATCGAGCCTCCCGCTATGGGCGAGCTGGGGTCCACCGCCAGCACCGCGACTTTCTTGCCCTGGCTGATCAGATAGAGGCCGAAGGTCTCGATAAAGGTCGACTTGCCGACTCCGGGCACCCCGGATATGCCGACGCGGATGCTGTTGCCAGTGTCGGGCAACAGCGCCTCCAGCACGTGCTGGGCCTCTTCCCGATGAGTCTCCAGAGAGCTCTCCACCAGGGTAATGGCCTTCGCCAGCGCACGGCGATTGCCCCCGCGCAGCGCCTCGAGATCGATCCCGGTCACAGCGTCAGGCCGCGCCCTGGGCCTCGTTGACCGCGTCCAGCACATCCCGGGCACAGACCGGAATCGGGGTGCCCGGACCGAAGATGCATTTGACCCCGGCCTCGTAGAGGAAGTCGTAGTCCTGCCGCGGAATCACGCCGCCGGCAATCACCACGATATCCTTCGCGCCCTGCTTGCGCAGCTCTTCCACCAGCTGCGGAATCAGGGTCTTGTGACCCGCGGCGAGCGACGAGGCACCGACCACGTGCACGTCGTTCTCGATCGCCTGGCGGGCGACTTCTTCCGGGGTGGAAAACATCGGTGACAGGTCGATATCGAAGCCGACATCGGCAAAGGCGGTGGCGACCACTTTGGCACCGCGGTCGTGACCGTCCTGGCCCATCTTGCACACCAGCATGCGCGGACGGCGGCCGTATTTGGCCACAAACTCATCGATATCCATGCTGATCCCCTGCCAGTTCTCGTCCTGCTGGAAGGCGGAGCCGTAGACCCCGGACACGGTCTGGGCCTGGGCGTTGAAACGACCGAACTCGCGCTCCATGGCGAAGGAGATTTCCCCCACCGTGGCCCGGCGCCGGGTCGCCTCGATGGACAATTCCAGCAGGTTGCCCTCGCCACTGACCGCGGCCTGGTAGATCTGCTCGAGGATGTCTTCCACCGCAGCCTCATCGCGATTTTCCCGGACCTTTGCCAGCCGCGCCAGCTGGGAAGTGCGCACCGCGTCGTTATCGATCTGCAGCACATCAAACACGCTGGCATCATCGGTGCGGTACTTGTTGACCCCGACGATGACATCCTCGCCGCGGTCGATCCGGGCCTGCTTGCGCGCCGCCGCCTCTTCGATGCGCAGCTTCGGCATGCCGGTCTCGATCGCCTTGGCCATGCCGCCGGCCTGCTCGACCTCTTCGATCAGCTCCCAGGCCTTGTCGGCGATCGACTGGGTCAGGCTTTCCATCATGTAGGAGCCGCCCCAGGGATCGACGACATTGGTGATGCCGGTTTCTTCCTGGATGATCAGCTGGGTATTGCGGGCAATGCGGGCGGAAAACTCGGTGGGCAGGGCAATCGCCTCGTCCAGGGCGTTGGTATGCAGGGACTGGGTGCCGCCAAAGACCGCCGCCATGGCTTCGATGGTGGTGCGCACCACGTTGTTGTAGGGATCCTGTTCGGTCAGCGACCAGCCGGAGGTCTGGCTGTGGGTGCGCAGCATCGAGCTCTTCGGATTCTTCGGATTGAACTCGCTGACGATCCGCGTCCACAGCAGGCGTGCCGCGCGCAGCTTGGCGATCTCCATGTAGAAGTTCATGCCGATGCCCCAGAAGAAGGACAGGCGCGGCGCAAACTCATCGATATCGAGGCCCGCCGCCAGGGCGGTGCGGATGTACTCCTTGCCGTCCGCAAGGGTGTAGGCCAGCTCCAGCGCGGCGTTGGCACCGGCCTCCTGGATGTGGTACCCGGAGATGGAAATGGTATTGAAACGGGGCATGTTGCGCGAGCAATAGGCGATGATGTCGCCGATGATCTTCATGCTCGGCGCCGGCGGGTAGATGTAGGTGTTGCGCACCATGAATTCTTTCAGAATGTCGTTCTGGATGGTGCCCGCCAATTGCTCCTGCTTCACGCCCTGTTCTTCCGCGGCGACGATATAGCCCGCCAGGATCGGCAGCACCGCACCGTTCATGGTCATCGATACCGAGACCTGCTCCAGCGGAATGCCGTCGAACAGTATTTTCATGTCCTCGACGGAATCAATGGCGACACCGGCCTTGCCAACATCGCCGGCCACCCGCGGGTGATCGGAATCATAGCCGCGGTGGGTGGCGAGGTCGAAGGCCACCGACACGCCCTGACCCCCGGCGGCGAGTGCCTTGCGGTAAAAGGCATTGGATTCCTCGGCGGTGGAGAAGCCCGCGTACTGGCGGATGGTCCAGGGGCGGCCCGCATACATGGTGGCCTGGGGCCCGCGCAGGTAGGGCGAGAGTCCCGGCATGGTATTGGTGTACTGCAGGTTTTCCAGGTCTTCGGCGGTATACAGGGGCTTGACGTCGATCCCTTCCGGTGTGTTCCAGGTCAGCGCGTCGATACCCTTGCCCTTGAGGCTTTTCTCCGCTTCAGCACGCCAGCTTTCAGGATTGGCACTGGCCGGGTCGTAGATCTTGTCGCTCATGGTAACTGTCTCCGCGGGCCCGCTCAGTGTTCGTCGGCGGGCTGGTTGATTTCGATCAGGACGCCGTCACAGCTTTTCGGATGAATGAAGATCACCCGGGAGTTGTGGGCGCCGGGAGTCGGTGCGTCCGAGAGGAACTGGTAACCCCTGGCCTTCAGCCGCTCTACATCCTCCTCGATATTATCCGAGCGGAAGCACAGGTGGTGCAGGCCGCCGCCCCGCTTTTCCAGGTAGGTGGCGATGGGTCCCTCGCCATTGAGCGGATGCACCAGTTCAATGTTGGTGGGCGGCAGCGGGAAAAAGGCCGTTGAGGTTTTCGCCGGTGCCACATCCTCGGTGCCCTCGAAGGGCAGGCCGAAGTCCTCCATGAAGCGTTTGATGGCCTTGTCGAAATCCGGCACCGCAATGGCGATATGGTCCAGGGCTGTGATCATGGTCTGCCTCTCAAAGTACTTGCTGCAGGAAGCCGGCGGTGAGTTCGCGCTTGCGGGCGGCAATCTCTTCCGGGGCCACGACTTCGATTTTCTCGTCGGGGGTAATCTTGAACAGGGGCTGGCCCTTTTGAATGATGACCCCGTCGGTCTCCACCAGCACCTTGTCGATGGTGCCGGCAAAAGGTGCATAGACCTTGTTGAACATCTTCATGACTTCAACGATGTAGAGCGGGTCGCCAGCCTCGAAGTGATCGCCCTCACACACGAAAAGGTCGTGCTGCGGCGATTCGCGGCCATAGAACATGCCTCCACTCTCGGCCAGGATCTCGTCGCCACGGGCGGCCACGGGCGGCACCAGCACCTTGGCCATGCGGGCCTGGTGTTCCGGTTCCAGCAGGTCTTCCGGAATGTGGATGCTGAGGTCCTCGTTCACGGTCAGGTTGTAGTAGCCGGTGGCTTCAGCAATGCTGGGCAGCACGGCCATGATATCGACACCAGCCTGGAAACCCAGGTGCGCGGAGCGAACCTCGTTCCAGCTGGCCCCGGTAAAGCCCGCCGGCACCGTATCCTCCGCCAGCAGGGATTGCAGGGCGATCCAGTCGGGCGCGTCGACACGGTTGTTGAGTTCAGCGTAGAAATCCAGCGCCTGCTGCAGGATATCGTGGTCATGGCCCCAGATCATGCTGGCAGCGGGCGCACCCGGCGTATAGTCCATATTGAGGAAATGGTAGGTATCCGCCAGCAACTCCACCGGATTCTCGTTCCAGCTCAGTTTGCCTTCGATCAGGGTGTAGCAGTCGCGGTTGATGCTGAGCCAGCCACTGAGCACATGCGGCTCTTCCAGCAGGCGCTGCAGAGGGCGCAGCAACAGGGTCTGTTTCAGCTCCATCGCACTGTGCAGGGCCTTGGCAGCGGCCTCGTCCAGCCCCTTGACCCGCGCGCGGCAGATTTCCCGCCAGGCGAAGTCCAGATCGATGTTGTTGGCCTGGTCCTTGAGCTCACCCACCGCTGTCAGGTAGGGCACGATAAAGCGCGTGGTCGGCCGGGCGTTGATGTTCTGGCCAATGAACCAGTTTACCAGGCCGTAGTGGAATTCCAGGTTGGTGGCGAGGTCCTTGCCGCGCATGCGGGTGCGGCGGATGGTTTCCGCCATCTTCTCATAGGTCTCAAGCCGGCTTTCGCCCACTGTCAGCAACAGCGCGATATTGGAATCGTAGGCGCCGGCCAGGGTGTACTTCATGAACACGTCGGTGTCGGGGTTGTGCAGGCTGATACCCTGGTCGTCGCGGATCTCTCCTTCGAGGGCGTCGCTCCAGTACTCGATCACACCGCCAGCGGAGGGCTGCAGTGCCTGGTTGGTCGCATTCAGGCGGGCCTCCACACTGTCGTTGTGGCGCAGGATCCGACTGGGCTTCGGCAGGCGCGGGCCATGGGCCGCCAGCAGTACCATCGCTTCCACCAGGGATTCCACCACAAAGCTGTCGTTGGGGTCATCGGGATTGCAGAAGCGCAGCGCGTAGCAGAGCTCGGTCACCCGGTGCTCCACCTGGATACGGGTATTCATCTCCATGAAGAAGTGCTTGTCGCCGTCGACGATGCACTCGAAAGTCGACACTGAATCCAGGCCCACCGCAGCGCCGAAGCGGGCGGCCTCGTCTTCCATTTCCTCCAGGGTCAACAGATCCTGGCGCAGCACCTGGGCCTCAACTTCCTGGCCCGCCGCCTCCGCCTGTGCCACGGCCCGACGCAGCGACTCCACGGTGACCGAGACTTCCAGCAATTTCTGCTCGTGCATCTGCAGCGAGCAATCGCGGCCGCCCATGGTGATGCACCAGTCGCCGTTGCCGAGCACTTGGATTTCCTGGTGGCGAGTGGTTTCAATGTTCAGTTCGACCAGTACGTTCTTGTTGTCGCCAACGCCGGTGGTCTTCACCTCGTTGAGGATTTCCCGGACCAGTTCCGCGGTACGCTCGGCCTGGCCGACACCGAGGATGCGCTGGCCCTTGCCGCCGCCGCCACTGATCGCCTTCAGCCGCACGCGGTTGCGCGGATAATCCGCCTGCATGCGGCCCACGGCTTCGGTGAGGGTTTCGCAGAGTTCATCCACGGTGTAGAGATCGATACCCTTGTTGTAGGACGCAGCCAGGACCTTGTCGGCCTTGTCTTCAAGCCCCAGGGAGTCATCGTCGAAGATTGCCGGATCCACTTCCAGGCCTTCGCCTTCGCAAAGCGCCATCAGCGCGGCGACATCGGGATATTTTTTCAGCAGGGTCAGGGCGGTGCCATTGTCGATACCGGGCGTCACCGAGACACCGGACTTGAGTGCGGTGCGCTTGGCTTCATCCTTGAGCCCGGCATCGTGCACGGTGCGCGAACAGGGACCGATAAAATTGAGGCCGGCGCGCTCCATGGCCGCCACCATGGTTTCGTCCTCGGCCATGAAGCCATAGCCGGCGAAGATGGCGTTGTAGTTGTTGTCGCGGGCAATGCTGATGATCTGGGCGATGCGCTGGTCGCGCTCTTCCTTGTTGGCGCCGGTGTAGTCCGGCACCCGGTGGACCCGGTCCGGATCCGTCAAGGAGCGAAGCTCAGGCGCCAGCGCATTCTGGTACACAATCGAGTCTTTCTCGGAGAGCAGGATGCCAAAATGTTCAATCCCCATTTCACCGAAGACATCCATTGCCTCCTTGCGGATGGGGCCGCGGCAGATAATCAGCGGCCGCAGGTCGCTGCAGTCAAACTGCGCCACCCAGGGCGATACTTGCCGCGCGAGACGCCGGTCGCGGTGGATCAGGGGGTTGCGCAGATAGTATTCGTTGGACACGCGATCTTTCCTCAGTCTGTCTGGTATGGGAGCGGGCTTAGTGGAACTCACGCTGCACGGACGTGAGCGGCTCCGGGGTGTAGTGGCGCAGGCAGAAGTCCATGTGCTCGGCGAGCACCTGGCGCAGATCCGACGGCATCACGATCTGGGAAATGGAGCCAAGACTGAGCGCCTCGTTCGGGTTCATCAGTTCCTGCTCGTAGCGCTGGGCCAGCAGCTGTTCCTCGGCACGAACCCAGGCGTTGACCAGCTGGGTAGCGGCGGTTTTCGCCTCGTCAGCGGAGAGTCCCGCCGTCATCTGCGCCCTGGTCTCGGCGGCTATCTTGTCCGCCACGCCGGCGCGAATGTGGCGCAACTCATCCTTGTACACGTACTCCACACCCGCCGGCCCCATCACCGCTACCCGGGTGGTCGGCAGGGCAACAACGAAGTCGGCCCCGGTCGGGTAGTTGTTGTAGGACGCGTAGGCACCGCCAAAGGCGTTGCGCACCAGCACCAGGAAGCGCGGTGTACGCAGGTCGACAATCGCGTCGAGCATGGCGCGCCCGGCCTGCACGATTCCGCGTGCCTCCTGCTCCTTGCCGGGAAGGAAGCCGGTCGTATCCTCGAGGAAGATAACAGGAATGTTGTACAGATTGCAGAAGCGGATGAAACGCGCGTTCTTGTAAGCCGCATCGATATCAATCTGGCCCGAGGCCACCGCCGAGTTGTTGGCCACGAAACCCACCACGTTGCCGCCAATGCGTCCGAGGGCGGTGATGGTGTTGCGGGCGCGCTCGGCCTGGATTTCGATAAAATCGCCGTGGTCGCAGAGTTGCTGGATCAAAATGCTGATATCGATGGGGGTATTGTAGCCCGTTGGGGAATTGAAGGCCTTTTTCAGCAGGATATCGATATCCCAGGTCTTGCGACTGACCGGGTCCGAGGACGCCAGGTAGGGAGCAAGGCTGCTGTTGTTGTCCGGCAGGTAGTTCAGCAGGGCCCGCACCTTGCGCAGGGCCGCCACTTCATCGGGCACCACGAAATCGGTAACGCCGCTCTGGCTGTGGACACCCGGGCCACCGAGTTCGTCGGGAGTCACATCTTCACCAAGGACCGATTTCACCACGCCGGGACCGGTAAGACCGAAGAAAGTGTCGTTGGGCTGGATCAGGAAGCTGCCCTGGCGCGGCAGGTAGGAACCACCACCGGCGTTGAACCCGAACATGCACATGATGCTCGGTACCACGCCGCTGATCTTGCGCAACGCGGTGAAGGCATCGGCATAGCCGTCCAGGCCGCCGACACCAGCCGGGATATAGGCGCCTGCGGAATCATTGAGACCGACGACGGGAATCTTGCGCTTGGCCGCCAACTCGAACAGCCGCGCCAGCTTCTTGCCATTGGTCGCATCCATGGAGCCGGCCCTAACCGTAAAATCGTGGCCGTAGATGGCGACGTCACGTCCGTTGACCTTGATCAGGGCCGTGACCAGTGAGGCGCCGTCGAGATTTGGCCCCCAGTTCTGGTACAGGATCGTGGGCGCAGTATCGGCGAGGTAGTCGATCCGCTCCCAGATCGTCATCCGGTTCTTCTGGTGCTGGCGCTGGGTATTGCGCACACCCGCTGCTCTCATCGGGCGCTGCTGCAGTTCCCAGCCCGCCTTCAGGGATTTCTCGTACAAACCAGGTTCCGACGCCAGCTGGCCGGGCACCTTGAATTCCTGTTCATCCACGGTGGCAAACGGGTTGTTGAGAGAGGCAATCAGGTCGATCTCGGTACTTTTCTTCATTCTGTTTTCCATGCTGGTTCAACGCCGCTTCCTGAAAAGCCGGCCACTGCCTCTACCTTCTGTCGAGGTTCCCGGGTTTACTTGTGACGGTGGCCGGGCTTACGATGTCGCCCCCGGCTCAAATTCGGCGCACCACATTAATTCCAAGGCGTGGGAATGTCAATTTAACGGCCCGCTAACGCGACTGCAAAAGATACCGCATATGCCCTGCCCTGCCCCCTCTTTATCGTCGTATTGCGTAGTTTTTGACCTGTTCCTTTACGCAAATACTCAGCGTCAACATGGCGTCACTGTCGCGCAGCCCATTGGTACCCAGCCATGAGCCTGCACTTTGACGAGCTGGACTGGCAGCCCGACAGCGCGCGTCTGTTCACAACCCTGCGCGACCTCCCTTTCCCCGCCTGGCTGGACAGCGCCCAGCCCTGGGCCGGCAATGGCCGCTATGACATCCTGGTCGCAGCACCCAATGCCGACACGCCACCGGCACCGGTTGGGAACGCACCGGCTGCCACCTGGCGGAGTTACTTCGACAGCCTGGCGCAATACCATCGGGAACACTATGCCGGCATCGCTCCCGCGGGACAGCGCCTGCCCTTCTGTGGTGGCCTGCTTGGCTACCTGGGCTACGAGCCCGGCAACGCCCTGCACGCCGTCGTGCACTCGCAAGCCAGTACGGTTACAACCCCGGCAGCCCGGATCGGCGCCTACGACTGGTGCCTGCTACAGGACCATCTGCTGCGGCGGTCCGTGCTGGTGTCCCTGCCCTGGGTCAGCCCGGCTACCCGCAGGGCGCTGCGGCTGCGACTCCAATCCGCGCAGGAACCTGGGCCCGGTAACGACTTCAAGCTGCTCGGCAGCTTCACGCCGAGCATCGACCGGGATCACTACCGGGCAGCCTTTGCCCGCATTCAGGAATACATCCAGGCCGGAGACTGCTACCAGGTCAACCTGGCGCAGCGTTTCGAGGCTCCGTACAGCGGCGATCCCTTTGCCGCCTACCAGATCCTGCGCGAGGTCGCCGCCGCGCCATTCTCCGGTTACCTGCAGCTGGCCGACCAGCAGGCACTGCTGTGCCTGTCCCCGGAACGTTTCCTGTCCCTGCAGGGACAGCAGGTGGAAACCCGCCCCATCAAGGGCACCCGCCCCCGCTTCGCGGATCCCGCTCGCGACCTGCGCAGCGCCCGCGAACTGCGCAACAGCCCCAAGGATCGTGCCGAGAACCTGATGATCGTCGACCTCCTGCGCAATGACCTCGGCCACAGCTGCGTGCCCGGCAGCATTCACGTCGACCAGCTGTTCGCCCTGGAAACCTATCCGACGGTGCACCACCTGGTCAGCACCATTCGTGGCGAACTGGCACCCGACCGCGGCCCCCTGGACCTGCTGCGCGACAGCTTCCCCGGCGGCTCCATCACCGGCGCCCCCAAGCGCCGCGCCATGCAGATCATCGCTGAGCTCGAACCCCACAGCCGCGAGGCCTACTGCGGCTCCCTGCTCTACATCAGCGCCGACGGCCACATGGACAGCAATATCGCCATCCGCAGCCTGGTGGCCAATCACGGCAGTCTGCGCTGCTGGGGCGGGGGCGGGATTGTGGCGGATTCGGAGGCGGACCAGGAGTACCAGGAGACCTACGACAAGGTGGGCCGATTCCTCAGCACCCTTGAGCAGCGGTTCAGGTAGCTGCGGTTCGGACCGGGTAACTCCTGGCTGGTGGCAATCCATTTCGACAGTCCGGAATTCGGACTCCGACTCAGGGCGCCGTGTGGCTACGGGGCTTGCGGGACTCGCCGCAAGTACATCCCTGTAGGCTCGTATCGCGCATCCATGCGCTCAACGGTCCCGCAAACCCCGTAGCCACACGCCACCCTCTGACACCGAGTACATCGGATCTGAAGAAACGCAATCCTGAGAATTTTGTCCGAAACCACTACCGGCAAAGCTGGAATTCACTACCGAATTGGAGCTCTGTCCATAGCACGACCTCTCCAACCGTAGCAGTCCCCATTCCCCGCTCCAAGTCCGCTACCGGAAAGCCTGACTGCACTCCCAAGGTAAAGCGCTGTGCATGCTGCGGCCTCCCGGGACCGTTGAGCGCATGGATGCGCGATACGAGCCTACATGGATGTACTTGCGGCGTGTCCCGGGAGGCCGCAGCATGGGCAGCGCGTGTTCGGAGCGCCAGAATCTACGCGCCGGCAAGTCGGCAAGTCGGCAAGTCGGCGAGTCAGGTCAGACTGTGAGCGGCCTGTTGCTGGCATCCACGAACGCCTGTTTCAGAGCCGGGAAGTCATGCACCGCCTGGAACTGCGGAAACTCGTCGATGACGTTCTGCGGCGCGTGGAACAGTATGCCGACATCCGCCTCGCCCAGCATCGTGGTGTCGTTGTAGGAATCGCCGGCGGCGATGATGCGGTAGTGGAGACTGTGCAGGGCCTGTACGGAGGCGCGCTTGGGGTCTTTCTGGCGCAGTTTGTAGTCGACCACGCGGCCGCTGTCGTCCACCTCCAGCCGGTGGCAGAACAGGGTCGGCCAGCCGAGCTGGCGCATCAGCGGTGCGGAAAATTCGTAGAAGGTGTCGGAGAGGATGATGACCTGGAAACGTTCCCGCAGCCAGTCGAGAAAATCGGCGGCGCCGGGCAGGGGTTCGAGGGTGGCGATCACTTCCTGGATGTCGTCGATCCTGAGTCCGTGCTGGTCGAGGATGCGCAGACGCTGTTTCATCAACACGTCGTAATCGGGAATGTCCCGGGTGGTGGCGCGCAGTTCGGGGATTCCGGTGCGCTCGGCAAAGGCAATCCAGATTTCCGGTATCAATACCCCTTCAAGGTCCAGGCAAGCCAGTTCCACGTGTCGTTCTCCCCGCTCGAATCAGAAAGCGGCACAATCTACCCAAGGGCGACAGCCGCCACAAGCGCCGCGCGGCAAAAAAATCAGTAGACAGGGAGTTCGATGTGGGAAAAGAGCTCGTCGAGTTCGGTCTTGCTGGGATGGGAGAAGGCCTCCTGCACTATCTCCCGGGTCAGGTGCGGGGCAAAATCCTCAATAAAGTCATACATGTAGCCGCGCAGAAAGGTGCCGCGGCGGCAGCCGATCTTGGTCACGCTGCTGGCAAACAGTTTGCTCGCATCCAGCGCTACCAGATCGGCATCGGCACGCTCATCGTAGGCCATGGCGGCGACAATACCGATGCCCAGGCCGAGGCGGACATAGGTCTTGATCACATCCGCGTCGGCCGCGGTGAACACCACCCGGGGCACCAGGCCGCGGGCGACGAAGGCCTCGTCCAGTCTGGAGCGACCGGTAAAGCCGAACACGTAGGTTACGATCGGGTGCTCGGCCACGTCCTCCAGGGTCAGCTCGGAAAGCTGGGTCAGAGGGTGGTCACGGGGCACCAGCACACAGCGGTTCCAGCGGTAGCAGGGCATCATGATCAGGTCGCTGAACAGCTCCAGCGCCTCGGTGGCGATGGCAAAGTCGACGGTGCCGTCGGCGGCCAGCTCTGATATCTGCATCGGTGTGCCCTGGTGCATGTGCAGGGACACATCGGGATAGCGCTCGATAAAGGAGCGAATGGTCGCCGGCAGGGCGTACCGGGCCTGGGTGTGAGTGGTGGCAATCGAGAGGCTGCCCTTCTTTTCGTTGGAATATTCCTGGGCGACCTGCTTGATGCTCTCGACCTTGCGCAGCACCTCCCCCGCTGTCTTCAGAATGGCTTCCCCGGCGGGTGTAACGTGGGTCAGGTGCTTGCCGCTGCGGGCAAAGATTTCAACCCCCAGCTCGTCTTCCAGCAGGCGGATCTGCTTGCTGATGCCAGGTTGTGAGGTGTAGAGGCTCTGGGCAGTCGCCGACACGTTGAGTTCGTGGTGAGCCACTTCCCAGATATAGCGTAATTGCTGCAGTTTCATCGCCTGGCATACTCCCCTGAGCGCGGCCCGCTCCCGTGATGGGCACACATCGCTTATGAAGAATAGTAGTTAAGGGTCCCATTTGCCAACAGCAATGGAATAACGAACCGACAAACGGCTCAATTATTGGCCACCCCGTGAGGCACATGCCCGGTGGCGATGTGGGGGCTGGCCAATTGGCAGTGGGTCTCCTGGTCATCGAAGAAGACATCTGCCTGGTAGGCGCGCAAAAACTCGGTCTTGTTGAGCCCGCCCAGGAAAATCGACTCGTCGATGCGAATGTTCCAGGCGCGCAGCGTGCGGATGACCCGCTCGTGGGCCGGCGCCGAGCGGGCGGTGACCAGCGCGGTACGGATCGGTGCTTCAGTGGCGGGAAAAGCCTGCTGCAGCCGGTGCAGGGCAGCGAGGAAAGGCTTGAAGGGACCGCCACTCAAGGGGGTCCGCGCCGCTGCCTGCTCGCTGGCGGCGAACGCCTCCAGGCCTTCGGTCTTGTACACCCGCTCGGCCTCATCGGAGAACACTACCGCGTCGCCATCAAAGGCAAAACGGAGCTGGTCCGAGCCGCTGTTGCCACCCTTGTTGGAGACCAGCGTCGCCGCGGCGACGCCGCAGTTGAGGGCATAGCGAACATCCTCTGCTTCATTGGACAGGAACAGCTGACAGCCGAAAGCGTTGATGTAGCGCCAGGGACTCTCCCCACCACAGAAGGCGGCCCGGGTAATCGGCAGGTCAAAATGCTGGATGGAGTTGAATACCCGCAGGCCTGTGTCGGCACTGTTGCGGGACAGCAACACCACCTCCACCTGCGCGCTGTCACCGAGCAGGGTGTTCAGGCGCAGCAGTTTTTGCACCACCGGGAACGCCTCCCCCGGCTGCAGCGGCTCCTCTTCATGGGCAATCTGGTACTCGGAGTAGGCCTGCAGGCCATCCTGCTGGAATACGCGATGGCTCTCGTCCAGGTCAAACAATGCCCGGGAGGAAATCGCGATTACCAGCTTGTTGGAAATGTCTTCAGCCATGGACCGAGTTTACCTCTTGTACATTGGCCCGCATAGCTGCGACGGGTATGCCCCGGACGATGAGTCATCACGACTCCGCCTTGAAGTAGTCCCTGCTGATACGGAAGACCAGCGGCCCCAGCAACAGCAGCGCAATGAGGTTGGGAATGGCCATGAACGCATTGAGCGTATCGGCAATCAACCAGACCAGCTCCAGTTCGATCATGGTGCCGACCGGGATCGCGGCCACCCACAGCAGGCGGAACGGCAGGCTGGCCCGAACCCCAAACAGGAATACCGCGCAACGTTCGCCGTAAAAAGACCAGCCAATCATGGTGGTAAAGGCGAACAGGCACAGGCCCAGGCTGACCACGTACTGCCCGCCGGGCATGCCGTCGGCAAAGGCCATGGAAGTCAGGCTGGCGCCGCTGACGCCGGAGGGCAGGACATCCATGATCACGATCACCAGGCCGGTCATGGTGCACACCACCAGGGTGTCGATGAACGTACCGAGCATTGCAATCATGCCCTGGTGTACCGGTTGATCGGTGCGGGCCGCGGCATGGGCGATGGGCGCGCTGCCGAGGCCCGCCTCGTTGGAAAACACACCGCGGGCAACGCCAAAGCGGATCGCCGCCCAGACCGTGGCACCGGCAAAACCCCCGGTAGCTGCGGAACCGGTGAAGGCGGACTCCACGATGACCGCCACAGCCGCCGGTACGGCACTGATATGGGTGATGATGACAATCAGGCTCATGAGCATGTAGCTCAGGGCCATGAAGGGGACCAGCCAGCTGGCGACACGGGCGATGCGTCGCACTCCGCCGAGGATCACCGCCGCCACCAATACCATCAGCACCAGCCCGGTAGCCAGTGGTGGCACGGCGAAGGAATCCCGCAGCACCTGGGACACGGAGTTGGACTGCACGGTATTGGCGATACCAAAACCGGCGATGGTGCCGAAAATCGCAAACGCCCAGGCCAGCCAGTGCCAGCGCTTGTGCAGGCCGTTGCGGATGTAGTACATGGGACCGCCACTGTAGTTGCCCGCGGCATCCTGTTCCCGGAACCGCACCGCACAGACAGCCTCGGCGTACTTGGTCGCCATGCCCACCAGGGCCGTGATCCACATCCAGAACAGCGCCCCGGGTCCGCCCAGCACCAGGGCGGTCGCCACCCCGGCTATATTGCCTGTACCGATGGTCGCCGACAGGGACGTCATCAGGGCGCTGAACGGCGAAATATCGCCCTTGCCGTGCCCTTCCCTGCCCCCGAGGAGGAGCGCAAACGCCCGCGGGATGTTGCGCAAGGTCAGGAACCGCAGCCCGATACTCAGATACAGGCCCGTCCCCAGCAACAGCACCAGCATCACCGGCCCCCAGGCCCAGCTGTTGATGGTCGTGATCACATCGGTCATTACGCCCGCCCCTGGATTCAGCCGCGCGCCCCGGCGCCGGCGAACTCAAACTGTTGTGCCTGCGGGAAGACCCCGAAGACACCCCCTGTGTGCAGAAACACGATATCCTGGCAGTCGCGGAAACGCCCCGCCTCAAGCTCCGCGACCATGCCCTGGAATGCCTTGCCGGTATAGACCGGGTCCAGTAAAAGGCCCTCGAGCGCCGCCAGTTCCGCGATCAGCGCGAATACCTCGGGACCGGCAACGCCGTACCCGGCACCGACGTAACCATCCAGCACCCGGGTTTCCACGGTAACGGCGGGCGCTGCGGGAAAGCGCGCCCGCCAGTCGCCGGTGTCGGCGGCCACCTTGTCCAGGAAGTACTGCTCGTCATCACAGACATTCACCCCCCACACGGTGAGCGGCAGGTCGTACAGGCTGACGCCGAGAGTCAGCCCGGCCTGGGTGCCACCGGAGCCCGTCGCGGTCACCAAATGGGCACTGTCAATGCCCGCGGTGGCCAGGTCTGCGGCCAGCTCTTCACAGGCGGCGATATAGCCCCAGACGCCGAGCCCATCGCTGCCCCCGGTGGGAATCGCCAGTGCCTTGCGACCGAGGCCGGCATAGTGCGCCTGCCAGTGGGCAAACAGGTCCGGCAACTCGCTGACATATTGGCGTTTGGGATAGCAGTTGATGGTTGCACCCGCCAGCTGGTCCAGCAGGAAGTTGCCCTCACTGGCGGCGGGTTCGTCCCCGCGCAGCAGCAGGTGTACCGAGAGTCCCAGCTGGGCACCGGCGAAGGCGGTGGCGCGGCAGTGATTGCTCTGCAGGCCGCCGCAGGTAATGAGTGTGTCGCAGCCTTCCGCCAGGGCATGGGCGACGATGAACTCGAGCTTGCGGACCTTGTTGCCACTGAGCAGGCAGCCACTGAGGTCGTCGCGCTTGACCCAGAGCCGGTGGCCCTGCCCCCAGCGCTCGCTGGCACGGGCCAGGTATTGCAAGGGGGTGGGCCTGCGGGCCAGTTCGACCCGCGGTGGGAACTCAGGCGCGGCCATCAGCCAATGGACTTGAGGGTTCCCTTCGGCAGCACGGCATGGACATGAATGCGCTGGAACTTCATGTCCACATTGTTGGCGACGTTCAGCACCATGTAGTTGTCATCCAGGCTGGTGATGCGACCGAGGATGCCGGAACTGGTCACCACTTCGTCGCCCTTGCTCAGCGCCGACACCATTTGCGCGTGTTCTTTCTGGCGCTTGCGCTGGGGGCGGATCGCGATGAAGTAGAACAGTGCGAAAAGGCCGACCAGGAAGACGATCTGGAACATTTCGCCGCCACCAGGGGCTGCGCCTTCGGCCTGGGCGTGTGCGCTGGCAATGAACAAACTCATGGAAACTCCTTGTTGACGCATCAGAGGGAAAGGCAGTTGTGGAAGGTCGAGAGCAGGCGCAAATGTACAGCGAATCCACTGCCCCTGCAATGTGAATGAGGCCGACGCGCGCTCAGGCGCGCAGTTCGAAATCGTACTCCATGATCTGCGGCGCGTGGTCGGAAAAGCGCTGGGCCTTGTAGATGTCCGCTCCCGTTACAGCGGACGCGAGCCCCGGCGTGATCACCTGGTAGTCCAGGCGCCAGCCCACGTTCTTGTCCCAGGCCTGGCCACGATTGGACCACCAGGTGTACTGGTCCGGTTCCTGGTTGACCAGGCGAAAGGAATCGATGTAGCCCAGCTCGTCGTAGACCTGGTCCAGCCAGGCCCGCTCCTCCGGCAGGAAACCGGAGTTTTTCTGGTTGGCCCTCCAGTTCTTCAGGTCGATGGGCTTGTGGCAGATATTCCAGTCGGCGCAGATGATGAACTCGCGACGCTTGCGGCGCAGGGCGCGCAGGTGCTGGTAGAACTGCTCCATGAAGTCGAACTTCTTTGCCAGCGCCGCATCGCTGCTGGTACCCGAGGGCAGGTACAGGGAGATGACACTGATACCGTCGTAGTCTGCCTGCAAATACCGGCCCTCGGTGTCCGCCGACTCCCAGCCCAGACTGGTCACGACCATTCGCGGCTTGACCCGGGAATACAGCGCGGTACCGCTATAGCCCTTTTTGCGCGCATCGTTGTAGTAACAGTGATAGCCCTCCGGGCTGAAGACCGGGTCCGCGAGCTGCTCTTCCTGGGCCTTGGTTTCCTGGATGCAGACCACATCCGCCTGCTGCCGCGCCAGCCAGTCGAAGAAACCCTTGCGGGCAGCGGCGCGAATGCCGTTGGTATTGCAGGTAATGATGGTCGCCACGATTTGCCCCGGTCAGCAGGAAACGCGGCAGTGTAACGGAATGGACCAACCCGCTTCAATTCGCCCGCCCGATAACGCTGCCGCTGCCCCCCACGGCCGGGCTTGTGTATCATTCGGGACCAACTGATTTCAAGCTCTGCACTCATCTTCGACACCGACGACAACCGGGAGACCCCAGATCGCCATGAATGATGTCGCCGCAATCAGCACCCGCCTGCAAACCGCCTGTGAGCAACTGACCGCCCCCGGTGCGCCTTTCGAGCTGGAGACCCGGGTCGTCAACGGGGCCGAAATGCGCTGCTACCGCAACGCGCCGGCCGATCTTGCCACTGCACTGGCGGCCGGCCGCACCCATGCCGACAGAACCGCCATCACCTATGAGGATGAACGCTACAGCTTCGACGAGTTTTTTGCCGCGGCGGATCGCTTTGCCCACTACCTTGTCCACGAGGCTGGTATCCAGCCGGGTGACCGCATCGCCATCGCCATGCGCAACTACCCGGAATGGATGTTTGCCTTTGTCGGCGCCGTCTCGGTGGGTGCGGTGGTGGTCCCCCTGAACAGCTGGGGCCGGGCGGAAGAGCTGGGCTATGCCCTCGGCGACGCCGGCGCCAGGCTGGTGGTCTGCGACCCGGAACGGCTCGCCCTGATACGGCCACGGCTGCAGCAGCTCGGCTGCGCGGCCATCGTCGCCCGCAGCGCCGATACCGACACCAGCGGTGCCAGCACCTGGGAATCCACCCAACGCGGACCGGCGGAGTGTCCACAGGTGGACATCAGTCCGGACGACCTGGCGATGATCATGTATACCTCGGGCACCACCGGCAAGCCCAAGGGCGCCGCGTCCACCCACTTCGCCATCGCCCAGGCGCTGTACAACTTCGAGCTGATGGCCTACATGTCGGCCATGGCCAACCCGGACATCGTCGGCAAGATGATGTCCTCGGGTTTCGAGCCCTCGACCCTGCTGTCGGTACCCCTGTTTCACGTTTCCGGCTGCTATGCCGTGTTCCTGCTCAACCTGCGCGGCGGGCGCAAGACCAGCATCCTGTACAAGTGGGATCCGGTTGACGCCCTCAAGGTGATCGAGCGCGAGCGCATTACCGTGTTCACCGGCGTGCCGGCCATGACCATTGCCATGCTGGAGTCGCCCGAATTCGAGCGCACCGATACCAGCAGCCTGTATTCCCTGGGCGCGGGCGGCACCGCCTGCCCGCCACACCTGAAGGACCTGATCTACGGCAAGATACCCTACGCCTACCCCGGCACCGGCTACGGCATGACCGAGACCAACGCCACCGGCAGCAGCTGCACCGGCGAGGCCTACCGGGTCTGCCCCACCGCCGCCGGCACCCTGTCGCCCATCGTCAAGATGCGTGCGATTGACGCCAACGGCAATGCCCTTCCCCCCGGCCAGCCCGGGGAATTGATGATACTCAGCCCGACCAACGCCCGGGAATACTGGAACCTGCCCGCGGCCACGGCGGAAACCTTCGTCGACGGCTGGGTACGCACCGGGGATATCGGCTACGTGGATGAGTACGGTTTTGTCCATGTCGTGGACCGGATCAAGGACATGGTGATCCGCAGCGGGGAAAACATCTACCCGATCGAAGTGGAAGGCGTCCTTACCGCCCATCCGCAGGTGCGCGAGGCCTCTGTCTATGGTTTGCCGCACCCGGAACTGGGAGAAGAGCTCGCTGCCACCGTGCACGGCGAACCGGGTTTGCGCCCGGAGGATCTGACCGCCTACCTGAAAGAACACCTCGCCGGCTTCAAGGTTCCCACCCAGTGGTTACTGGCCGCTGAACCGCTGGCCCGCAATGCCACCGGCAAACTGCTGAAGCAGGAGATCCGCTCGCGACACCTGCAGCAGTGGCCGCACACCTGAGGACGCCGCAACAATCGGCAGGCCCCCTTCAGCTGCAGCGGGGTTAGTGCCTTTCAGTCGCTGGAGCCAGCGCCGGTAACCATGGAGCGGGCCCGGCGCGAAAACGCCTCGGCATCCTCGGACTTCTTCGCATCCATCAGCTCGGCAATATCCACCGGCACCTTGACCCCGGCGCGGGCCCGGGGCCGGTCGGAAATCGCCCCCATCCAGCGCGACAGATTGTCCAGGCCCTCGATGGAGACGCCCGACCAGCGGTGGGTTCTGACCCAGGCCCAGTTCGCCATATCGGCAATGCTGTAGTCCCCGGCCAGGAACTCGCTCTCCCCGAGACGGTTGTCCAGCACCTCGAACAGGCGCCGGCCCTCGGCCTGGTAACGGTCGATAGCGGGCTGGATCTTCTCCGGGAAATAGCGATAGAACACATTGGCCTGGCCCATCATCGGGCCGATCCCGCCCATCTGGAACATCAGCCACTGCAGCACCCGGGAGCGTCCGCGGATGTCCGTGGGCAGGAACCTGCCGCTCTTCTCCGCCAGGTAGATCATGATCGCCCCGGATTCGAACACCGCAAAGTTGTCCTCATCGCGGTCGGTGATGGCGGGGATGCGACCATTGGGGCAGATCCGCAGAAACTCCGGCTCTTTCTGCTGCCCCGCACCGAGGTCAATGGTATGGACCTCGTAGGGAATCTCCATTTCCTCCAGCGCGATCGAGGCCTTGTAGCCGTTCGGGGTCGGCGCGGTATACAGATCGATCATGACAATGCCTTCAAAGATTCATGAAATCCGGGGCGTTGAATACCCAGCTCTTCTCTTCCACACGACGGCTTATGCGCCAGCCCCCGGGGGTGCGGCGATATTCATCGACATACCACAGCCCGATCAGGAATACCTGGAGGCCCCCGTCGGGCAGCTTCATCTCCATCGGATTGAAACACATCACCCGGCCCGTCGCACTGTCGCCGTTCACCGTGAACTGCAGATTGGCGTTCAGGTGCTGGGAATTGGGAAAAATCTCGTCAGCCACCGCCTGTTTCAGATAGGCAATGGTCTCCTCCAGGTTCCCCACCGAGCCGCCGAAGGCGGAGTAGTCGATGTGGGCATCCTCGGTAAATACCTCGCGCAGGGTATCGAAGGACTTGGTGTCGATCAGGTGGGAATAGAAAAACACCAGATCCTGAAGCTCCAGTCGATCGGAAAGTTCCTGTTGTGACAGCATGGCGGTTCCCCTTGTTATGGTTTATCGGGTCTGGCAAGGCACGGACAGCCGGGCGCTCGCCCAAAAAGTCAGAAATCCAGTGGCAGCGTCAGGTACTGCTGGTACATGCGGTCCCGGTGTGCCAGCAAGCGCGGGGTCAACCATTGTGCCGTCTCTCCGGCGCCCGATTCGTACATGCCGCGCAGGAATTCGGGCATGGGATTGACCTCCGGCGGCAGCGGTTTGACCATGCCCGCGAAGTTGGCCCAGTAGAAGTCCACGGCGCTGACCTCCTCCCCCACAAACCACTGCCGCCCGGCAGCTTCCTGTGCCGCGAGGCGCTGGTCCAGCAGCCCGGCGATCGCGGCCAGTTTCGCACCCGCCGCCGCCGCGGCGTCAGCGCTCCAGGCGTACTTGGTTGCCATTCTGACGATGCTCGCCGGCGGTTCCGCCAGACTCATGCCCGGGGTGAACAGCTGCAGGCGTCGCTGCCAGCCAAAACCGTCCACGCCCGCGATCAGTGCCGACAGGCCCAATACCTCGGCCCGCAGCGCGGGATCCCCGGGCAGCAGGGCCGGTTCGGGAGCCAGGCGCTCCGCCAGGTGCAGCAGGTCCAGCCAGTGACAAACCGGGGGCAGATTGTCGTACACCGCTACCGGCGCCGAGGTCTGCCCGGTCCAGGCCTGCAGCGCGACATTTTCACCGCCACCCTCCTGGCGCACGGGCAGGTACTTGAGCCCCTTGAAATCGAACAGGGACTTGGCGGTCTCGCCCCAGGGCCCGGGCACACCTGCGCTCAATACCAGCCGCAGGCCCGGGGCGTTGACCGCGTCTTCAACCTCGACATAGTCCATCTCGGCGGTTCTCCTCAGGTATCCAGCTTGAACACCCGAAGGGCATTTTCACGCAGGAATTTCGGCCACACCTCATCACGGAAGGGGACATCCGGCATCTCGCTGAAGATGCGATCCAGGGACAGGCCCATCGGGAAATAGCCCGCATACATGACCTGGTCGGAACCGCGGGTGTTGGCGAAGTGCACAATGTCCTTCGGGTAGTGTTTGGGCGCAAAGGCACTGGTCATGTAGTGCAGGTTCGGGTACTTGAGCATCAGCTTCCAGGCGACATCGGTCCAGGGCTCGCAGCCGTGGCGGGTAACGACATTGAGTTCCGGGAAGAACCACAGTACCTCGTCCAGCAGTTCCACCTTCTGCGGCCCGAACGGCAGGCGCGGACCGGGAATACCCATGCACGGACAGAACGGGATATCCAGCTCTACCAGCTTGGCGTAGATCGGGTACCACTTCTTGTCGTTCACCGGTACCGGCGGGCAGATCATCGCCGGGGATGCGGTCACCGCCTTGATATCGAACTCTTCCTTCAGCGCCACAATGGTGCGCACTTCATCCATGCCGTTGTTGGGGTTGGCCTCGTAGCAGGCAAAGAAGCGGTCCGGGAAACGGCGCAGGGCCTCTTTGTGCTGCTCGGCGTAGGGACCAATGCCGATCATCGCCCGCTCGATGTTGTGCTTGTCCATCTGCGCGATGGTGTAGGCGACGTAGTCATCCTGGCCATCGATCTTGGGGATGTCCTTGAACATGTACTGGGCGGGCATCTTGAACATCTCATGGCTCTGCTTGTCCATGAGCATCGGCTTGATCCACTCGTAGAAGTGGCTGTTGTCGTCGCCGGGCACGGCCAGCATCAGGTCAATGACGCCAATATCTTTCGGCATGGGCATTGCGGGACTCTCCTCGCGGTTACAGAGCACTTATTGTGCTTGCACGGGTGGGCGACACCAAGTCTGGCGGCCGCAGGCGGCCGAGAATTCAGCCCGGGGCACAATAGCATGAACCGGCGCCAACCGCCGCCGGCCGGGGCACCTACACCACGTCGAAGGCGATAGGCATGTGCTTGATGCCGTTGATGAAGTTCGAGCGCAGCCACTGGATGTCGCCATCAAAGCGCGGGTTGCGGATACGGCGCACAATCTCGTCAAAGATCGCTGTCAGTTCCAGCCGCGCCAGGTGCGAGCCGAGGCAAAAATGCTGGCCGACGCCGAAGGCGCGATGGCCGTTGCGCACGTCCTCACGCTGGTTGCGCAGAATATCGAAGCTGTCGCCGTCCACGAATACCGACTCGTCGGCGCTGGCAGCGCCATAGAACAGCTGCACCAGGTCGCCCTTGCGAATCTGTACTCCGTTGAGCTCGGTGTCCTCCATGGCAGTGCGCCGGAAGGCGATTACCGCCGGATTGAAGCGCAGGAACTCCTCGATCGCGTCGGGTACCAGCGCCGGGTTGTCCACCAGCTTCTGGAACTGCTGCGGATGTTCCAGCAGCATGCGCATGCCCTGGCTGGTCACGGTGCGGGTGGTCTCGTTGCCCGCCACGATCAACATCAGGAAAAAATTGCAGAACTCATCCTCTGTCAGCGGTTCATCTTCGACCGTGCCGTCCAGCAGGGTACCGACGATACCCGACGATGGCTTTTCGCGGTGCTGGGCCGCCAGCTCCAGGCCCAGCATGAACATCTCCATCATCGCGTTCATGCCATCTTCCTGGGAGGTAGTCAGGTCCGGATCGTCCATTCCCAGCATGATATTGGTCAGCTCGAACAGGCGCTGGCGCCGCTCCAGCGGCACGCCCATCAATTCGCAGATGGCGATCAACGGCAGCTCTGCGGCGATGTCGGTGACGAAATCGCAGCGTCCACCTTCTACCGCGCGGTCGAGGATGTCACGGGCAATGTCCCGGAAGCGCGGCTCGTAACTATCCACTTTCTTCGGCGTGAAAGCAGTGCGCACCAGGCGGCGGAATTTCAGGTGCCTGGGCGGATCCATGTTGATCATCAGCATCCGCATCATTTCGATTTCTTCGGCGGAAGGGTTCTGCAGCATGCAGGTGCGCTCGGCGGAGGAAAACAGCTGCGGGTTTTTGGACACGTAATCCAGCTCCGCCTGCCGTGTCACCGCCCAGTAGCCGGGGGTGTTCGCATCGGCTTCATGCCAATAGACCGGCTCCTCCCGCCGCAGGTAGCGGAAGGCCTCCCGCGGCAAACCGCCCTGGAAAGTATCGGGGTTGTTGAGGTCGATATGGGGACACGTGGCCATGTTGCTCTCCTGAACCGTCACTGGCTCGCAGCGGGAACTAATGGCCATTAGTTTGAGGCGCCTTGCGGACGCCGTCAAGTTGCGGTTGCCGACAGGCGGAGAGTGCCTGATCGACAACCTCCTTGCGGCTGTCGTATCCTCGTCCCATGCTTTCCAGAGTCTTCGACAAGCTCCCCGCTCCAGTGCGGCACTGGCTCGCCATTCTCGGCGCCGCGAGCAAGAACTGGCTGGCGAGCCAGGCCTTCATCTACGCGGCAGCGCTGGCGTTTTTCACCGTGTTCTCCATCGCGCCGATCATGGTCGTGGTTGTCACCCTGGTGGGGCTGGTTCTCGGGGAGAGTGCTGCCCAGGGCAAGCTTTTCGAGCAGCTGGAGGGAACACTCGGCCCGGAAGCGGCCAGCGTGGTGCAGACCGCGGTGGTCAATTCCCAGATCGACCAGAGCGGCATCTGGCCGGCATTGATCGGGATCATTGCCACCGTGGTCGGTGCCACTACGGTCTTCGCCCAGATGCAGCAGTCACTGAATCAGATCTGGGACGTGGCACCACGACCTTCCAGAAGTGGCATGTGGGTCTTTCTCAAGGCCCGGGTACTGTCGCTCACCATCATCCTGGCGATCGGCTTCGTCCTGCTGGTCTCGCTGCTGTTGTCCGTGGCCTTGCGCAGTGTCATGGCGTTCGCGGAAGGATGGCTGCCGGTGCCTGGCTGGGCGCTGGTGAGCATGGAACTGCTCCTGTCGCTGTTCGTGGTCACGCTCCTGTTCGCAGCGATGTTCAAGATCCTGCCCGACGTACTGCTGTCCTGGCGGGACGTCCTGCTCGGCGCATTCATCACCGCAGTGTTGTTCACGGTGGGCCGTTCCCTGATCGCCATGTACCTGGCCAATACCGCGACGGCGTCGGCCTACGGTGCAGCCGGCTCTCTGGCCCTGCTCCTGCTCTGGGTAAACTATTCCTCCCTGATCCTCCTGTTCGGGGCGGCGTTCACGCGTGCCCACCTCGAAGGCAGGGGCATGGCTGTCCGGCCCAAGAGTACGGCGGTGTGTGTGCATCGGGAATTGATCGAGGATTAGCCCGAGGGCCGGGATTGAAGCGGGCCCCGCTTTGGCGCCAGTGATCAGGTCCTCGCGCGGGTGCACACCCGTCGCTCCCGACAGCTACTGCCGAAGATCCGCCTCCCCGCATCCCTTGCGTTTCCAGTACTACCGTGTGGTAAGGTCAATTACGTTCATCAACAACGCGCACGTGTACGTTGAGCGGACTTTGTATCTAATCATAAAAAATGAGAGGACATGATCATGTGGCCCGATCAAAAAACTTCAACAAGAACATCACTTCGTTCCCATCCCGCACTTCTGCCGCAGTTCCTTCGACGGCCCCTCGCTGTATCTCTGATGCTGTCTGTTGCGGGCACAGTGTCGGCTCAACAATCGATAATGGAAGAAGTTACCGTGACCGCGCAGAAGCGCGAGCAGTCCCTGCAGGATACCTCTGTGTCGGTATCAGCATTCTCTGGTGATGCCATTGAAAAAATGGGCTTTGAAGAAGGACTGGATATCGTCGCGCAAGTCCCAAACATGAATTTTTTCGCGATTTTCGGCGAAGCATCAAGCCCCTCGATCAGCCTGCGAGGCATTAGCCTGGTCAATTTTTCCGACTCCTGGGAAGCGCCCGTCGCAATGTACGTGGATGACGTCTACCGCGGCAATCCCGCCGGCTCGGCCATACAATTGTTTGACCTGAAACGCGTAGAGGTACTTCGCGGCCCCCAGGGTACTCTCTACGGGCGCAACGCCACTGGCGGACTGGTACATTATATCTCCAATGACCCGACAGACCAGCTGGAGGCCTCTGCAAGCATTCAGGCAGGCAGCTATTCAGAGCGGATTTTCGAGGGCATGGTGAGCGGGCCGCTCAGTGATGGCATGCGCGGTCGTGTAGCTGTAAAAGTCAACCAGGCCGACGGCTGGCAAAAGAACAACGCCGATCCGGTCAACGATTACGGGTTCCCGGTCGACACTGATCAGGATCTCAACGAAACGGACAGTATCGGCTATCGCGCAAAACTGTCAGTGGATATTGGGGCTGACGGTGAACTGCTTCTCGATGTTCATGGCAGTCATGCGGATCAGGCCAGTGTAGGCTTTGCGCACATGGGCTACCAGGAAACACCGGGAGGCGAAACTTGCGCGACTTCTCGCATTCACAGAGGGGAGTGCACCAGCAATACCTTTCAAACGACCGGCATTGAGCAGGCAGGTGGCGATTTCAATCCCGAGGACGTTTCTTCCAGTGTCAGCGGTGGCCTGGATACAGAAATTGATACCTTTGGCGTTTCGGCCAGGCTGGAATGGGCCTTTGCAAATGGCCTGGACCTGACCTCCGTTACCGCATATGAAAAGCTGGAAAAATATCTTCAGGATGATGGCGATGGTGTTGGTAGCGGCCCGGCCTTTGATGTGTTCTTCGACGAGGAATACACCTCCGATGCGGAACAACTGTCGCAGGAGTTTCGGCTGAGCAAGACCGATGAAGTTTCAACCTGGGTTGTCGGCCTGTACCTGTACGATGACGAACGGGATATGCGAACGCAAAATCCAACCGCTGTTGAGTTTGACGATGCCGCCTCATTCGATTTTGCCCATCGCGAAGACGTTACCCTCGAGACCCAGTCCGCCGCCTTGTTTGGTCAGTGGGAGTGGTATTTCTCCAGTGATTTCACTCTGGTTCTGGGGGCGCGCTATACCGATGAGGAGCGCGATTACAATTACGAAAGAAATATTTCCTACTACAACACGCCGACTACCACGACGCCAACCCTGGTCCAGGACTCGATATCTGACGATAATTTTTCAGGCCGCATTGGTCTGGACTGGCGGCCAGCGGACGAGATGCTGTTATACACCAGTCTGTCCACCGGTTTTCGCAGTGGCGGTTATTCGGCCAGTTACAACAGTGTGCCGGAAGCATTTGAACCGGTGGATGCAGAAGAAATGACCAACTTTGAAGTTGGCCTGAAAACCACACTGCTTGATGGCAGAGCCCGCTTGAACACGGCTGCATTTGTGTATGAGCTGGAAGGTTTTCAAGCCCAGTTGTTTGACACCCTGGCGAGTGGAGCGCGCATCCTCAACGCCGGCGATGTTACCGGCTACGGCCTGGAAATGGAGCTCACCGCCCAGCTGACCGATAAATTCGAGTTGATTTTCGGGGCGGGCTACCTGTCAACTGAAATGGACTCGGATCAATCCAGCCCCGTCGCGGGTGATCTCTATGACTACGATGGTATAGAACTGCCTTCCGCGCCGGAGTGGAGTTTCAATACGGTCATGCGCTACTACATTCCCTTGGGTGACGCGGGCGAAATCACTCTGCAGGCGGATTATTCCTGGCAGGATGACCACTTTCTCCAGGTAGAAAACGATCCCTACTCACACCAGGACAGTTACGGCATTGCCAATGCAAAGGTCAGCTGGGCGTCATCGGATGGCCGTTTTATCCTAGACGCCTTTGTCAATAATCTCAGCGATGAAGAGTACTTCACCTACCAGAATACGCTGGGTGATGACTGGGGCTATGGCGTCTGGGGCAAGCCACGCACGGCAGGCGCGAGGCTTACCTGGCACTTGTAAGCGGCAATTGCCGCACTCATGCGCCGGGGGTGGGCCTGCCTGGAGAAGATGAGCGGTGCCCACCATCTCATGTATACTGGGCGTTCTGCGCGCCCGTAGCTCAGCTGGATAGAGTAACTGGCTTCGAACCAGTTGGTCGGGAGTTCGAATCTCTCCGGGCGCGCCACCTATCCATTCCTCCGAGCCAGGAGCCTGCAGTCACGATAGTTGCAGGGGCAAGCGGCGCTGGCGCACACCGGTCGCGGCAAACAGGGCATTGGCAAGCGCCGGTGCCGCCGGCGGTGTGCCGGGTTCGCCGACGCCTGTGGGCGGTGCCGCGCTGTCGAGCAGCACTACCGTCATCGGCGGCACCTCGTTCTGTCGCAGCACAGGATAGTCGTGATAATTGCCCTGCTCGACGGCCCCGTCCCTGAGCGTGATCTCGCCATACAGCGCAGCACTGAGGGCGAATACGATACCGCCGATCATCTGGTCGCGGACTATATCGGGGTTGATCACCTGGCCACAATCCACCGCACAGTACACATGCTCCAGTTTTGGCTTGCCGTCCGCGAGCGAGATCTCTACCACTTCCGCAACCACCGAGTGGAAGGACGCGTGCACTGCGAGCCCCTGAAAGCGACCCGGCGCGGCGCGGCCCCAGTTGGACGCCTCCGCCACCGCGTCCAGCACCCTGCGCTCCGGCGCTTCCGGCGCCAGGTAACGGCGCCGGAAGGCCAGCGGGCAGAGCCCCGCGGCATGGGCCAGTTCATCGACGAAACTTTCCACCACAAATGCCGTGTGGCTGTGCCCCACGGAGCGCCAGTACCCCAGCGGCACTGGCACCGGTAGATTGCGGTACTGCACGCTGATGCCGTTAAAGCGATAGGGCAGCTCCTTGGCACCCTCGACCGAGGCGAAGTCCTTGCGCGCAACCGCCTTGCCCGCCAGCTCTCGCACCCCGCCGGGCACCCACTGGGGCAGCATGGTACCGGCAAACACCGGGATAACCTGCTGATTGATACTTGGCCCCACGATGCGATGGCGCCAGTCACTCACCTCGCCGTCCGCGCCCACCCGCGCCTGTATCTGGCCGGCCATCGCCGGTCGATACCAGTCGTGGCGGATGTCGTCTTCCCGGCTCCACACCAGTTTTACCGGGCGCTCGAGCTCACGCGCAATCGCCACCACTTCGGCGACATTGTCAGCGGCGGCACGGCGGCCAAAACCACCGCCCAGGAACTGGTTGTGAATGACCACGGCCTCACGCGGCACATCCAGCACCCTGGACGCCGCATCCCGGGCCACATCCGGCGCCTGGGTGCCAACCCAGACCTCACAGCCGCCCGCGGTCAGCCGGCAGGTAGCGTTGAGTGGCTCCATCGGCGCGTGCGCCAGAAAGGGCACCTCGTAGCGCGCCTGTACCAGCTCGCCCTCCCCGGAGCCGGCACCGGAGTCATCGCGCACGCTGACGAAATCGTCGCCGTCCAGCGCCGCGGCCATGGCACTGGCAATGGCGGCGCTGTCCCGCAAACCTTCCGCGGGCGGCGTGAAGCGAACATCGACTTTGGCGGCAGCCTGGCGCGCCGGCCAGTAGCCCTCGGCTACTACGGCCACTCCATGCTCGGTGGCGAATACCGCCACCACGCCGGGCATGCCGCGAGCCTCGGCGGCGTCGAAGGATTCCACGGCACCATCGAACCAGGGGCAACGCAACAATACTGCGGTCAGGCAACCCTCGGGAGCGACATCAATACCAAACTGCGCCGTGCCATTGCTTTTGGCTGCGGCATCCACGCGCTGCTCATAATGACCGATGAGGCGAAAATCCGCTGCAGCTTTCAGGGAAACCGCGGTGACCGCGGGCAGTGTCCGTGCCGTCGCCACCAGCTCACCGTAGGACAGGACCACACGGCCGTCATTACTGCGGACGCTGCCATTGTTCACCTGCAGTGCATCCCGTGCCAGCCCGGTCTGGTTCATGGCCGCGGCAACGAGCGTTTCCCGGCCACTGGCACCGACCTGCCGGAGAATGTCGTAGTACACCCGGATGGAGGCACTGCCGCCAGTGATCTGCAGGCGCATCTCGGGGTCGGCGAAGGCGCTGTGCACCGGCGCCATCTCATAGCGCACCGTGGCTGGATCCACTTCCAGTTCCTCGGCCACCAGGGTCACCATGCCGGTGACGACACCCTGGCCCATTTCCGCTTTGGGGATCTGCAGTGTCACGGCGCCATCAGGATCAATGCGCAGGAAGGCGTTGGGGCGGAAGTCAGCCTCACTGCCAAGCTGTAGCGGTTTGTCCGAGCAGCCCGTGAGCTGGAACCCCAGCGCGAGCCCTCCCCCGGCCAGCGAAACATTGCGAATGAACTGGCGCCGGGTCTGCTTCACGAATCATCCTCTGCCACCGGCTCCCAGTGCGCGACTGCCGCAACACTGAGGATGGCCCGCTGCACCTTGTGGTAGGTGCCGCAGCGGCACAGGTTACCCGCCATGGCCTGGCGGATGGCTGCCTCGTCCGGGGCCGGATTGCTGGTCAGCAGTGCCGCCGCCGACATGATCTGTCCGCTCTGGCAATAGCCGCACTGGGGGACATTGTGCTCTACCCACGCCCGCTGCAATGGATGCCTGCCGCCCAGCCCCTCGATGGTTGTTACCGACTTGCCCGCCACCGCTGACAGCGGCAGGGAGCAACTGCGCACCGCGTCCCCGTCCAGGTGTACAGTGCAGGCACCACAGAGGCCCATGCCACAGCCAAACTTGGTGCCGGTCAGGCGCAGATTGTCGCGCAACGCCCACAGCAATGGTGTCTGCGGATCGGTATCGAGGCTGACATCGCTGCCGTTGAGAATAAAAGCAATCATACCGTGCTAGAGCTTCAGCTCCTTGATCAGTTGCAACACATCGTCGTGGTGGGTCTTGGTGGCGACCTTGTCCAGCACGTGCTTGAGACGGCCATCCTTGCCGATGATGAAGCTGGTGCGCAAGATGCCCATGAATTCCCGGCCCATGAACTTCTTCAGGCCCCAGGCGCCATACTTTTCCGCAACAGCATGATCCTCATCCGACAGCAGGGTAAAGTTCAGGTCCTGCTTCTCGATAAACTTGCCCAGGCGCGCCACCGGATCCGGGCTTACGCCCAGCACCACCGTGTCCGCCTTCGCCAGCGCTTTCTGGCTGTCGCGAATACCACAGGCCTGCACGGTGCAACCCGGAGTCATGGCTTTCGGGTAGAAGTACAACACCACGTTCTTCTTGTCACGGAACTGCTTCAGGGTGACGGTCTTGCCGTCCTGGTCTGGCAGGGAAAACGCCGGTGCCAGATTGCCAATCTTGGGAAATGCCATTGTCTGTTCTCCTTGTGCCTGTATCTGTGCTGATCGTCCGGGCTCGCTACCCCCGGGGTCGCCTGCGCTCTATCGCCGATACCCGTACCGGGAATTGACCGGTGACGACATCGGCAAAGTATTCTTTCAGGGTTTCGCGGATGACCGGGAACGCGATTTCGTCCCAGGGAATCTCATCCTCGCGAAACAAGCCAGTCTCGGTGCTTTCCGGGCCCACGCCATAGGCACCCTCCACCAGTGCACAGCGGTAGAACATGTAGACCTGACTGATATGGGGGACGTCGAAGATGCGATACAACTCGAGGTCGCTGACCCGGGCCCTGGCTTCCTCCCAGGTTTCACGGGCCGCGCCCTGTACCGTGGTCTCGCCGTTTTCCATAAAGCCCGCGGGCAGAGTCCAGTAGTCACGACGGGGCTCAATCGCACGCTTGCACAACAGCACTTTACCTTCGTACACCGGCAGGCAACCTACAATCACCCGGGGATTGATGTAGTGGATAGCCTCACAGGAAACACAGACAAAGCGCTGGCGGTCGTCCCCCTCCGGGATGCGCAGGTTGACCTCGGCGCCACAACTGGTACAGAAATTGATCACATCCACTGTTCGTCTTCGACCTCGTCAAGCCAGCGCGCGGTAGGCGCCACTGTAGAACAGCAGCGGCTCGCCCTCGGGGCGAACGTGCATGGCATCGACACGGGCGACGATAATCACGTGGTCACCGCCCGGGTGGACGGTGTCCAGGCTACACTCGAAGCTGACCAGCGCGTCGTTGATAATGGGTGCTCCGCCATGCTCGCCCGGAGTAAAGTGCTCTGGATCCAGCAGATGATCGCCCTTGCGCGCGTAGCGTGAGGACAGTTCCTGCTGATTGCCCGCGAGCACGTTGATCGCAAAGTTTTTGGCCCCGGAATACACTGCAAAGACATCCGAGTTGCTCTGCAGGCTCCACAGCACCAGCGGCGGGTCCAGCGACACGGAGCTGAACGAATTCGCCGTCAGCGCCAGGGGCTCTCCTTCCTCCGTTACCGTGGTAATGAGGCACACGCCGGTCGCAAAGCGACCCAGGGCATTGCGCAACTCTCGTCCATCCAGTTCCATGCCTTACTCCCCTTGTAATACTGTTGTCGAATAAAATCGGTTCACCGGCCACCACCTGCGGACGGCTGCCAGCGCGCAGCGCGCTCGGCATCACTGCCGCGGGCTTCGACCCAGGCCGCACCCATCGGCCCATGCTCCTTTTTCCAGAATGGCGCCCTGGTTTTGAGAAAATCCATAATAAAGTCGCAGGCAGCAAAGGCCTCGGCCCGGTGCGCGGCACTGACGCCGACCCAGACGATCGGCTCACCCGGCGCCAGCCGCCCCACCCGATGTACAATCGCGGCTGCCAGCAGCGGCCAGCGCGCCGCAGCGTCCTCCAGAATCGCCAGCAGGCTGCGCTCGGTCATACCCGGGTAGTGTTCCAGCTCCAGGCAAGTCACGGCCGCTTCGCCCTCGCCACCGCGGACATGGCCCGTAAAAGTCACCACGGCCCCGCTGTCGACACTGACCAGCGACTGCTGCAACGCCCCGGGATCGAGGACCTGCTCCTGTATCTGCGCCCGCAGCGCCACCGGAGCCATCGCTCAACCGCCGGTCACGGGTGGAAAAAACGCCACCTCATCACCCGACTGCAGGGCGGTTGCCGGCTCCGCAACCTGCTGGTTCACCGCGACCACCAGGTTGGGCTGCCCGAGGGCGGATTGCCACTGCGGCCCGCGCTGCTGCAGTGTCGCCAGCAGTGCCTCCACACTGTCACAGGCTCTCGACCAGTGCAGCTCAATGCTGCCGCAATCGAGCTCCTCACGCACCCGCGCAAAAAACAGGATCCGCAGCATCAGGCCGCGCCATCCTCGCGCTGCCAGTCTCCCGACTTGCCGCCGCGCTTCTCCGCCAGGCAGATGTCGCGGATCACCATGCCGCGGTCGACAGCCTTGCACATATCGTAAATCGTCAGGGCCGCGACCGACGCTGCCGTCAGGGCCTCCATTTCCACCCCGGTCCTGCCTTCGAGCCGGCAGCATGTAGAAATGTGCACCGTGCTGGTGTCGGCGTCGAGTGCAAAATCCACATCGACACCGCTCAGCATCAGGGGATGGCACAGGGGAATCAGTTCCGAGCACTTCTTGGCGGCCTGGATGCCGGCGATACGGGCCACGGTCAGCACATCACCCTTGGCATGCGCCCCCGCTTGCAGCAGACGCATGGTCTCGGGCTGCATGCACACCCGTGCCGTCGCCACTGCCTCGCGCCGCGTTTCGGGCTTGCCCCCCACATCCACCATGCGGGCGGTGCCCGAGGCGTCCAGATGTGTCAGTTCAGCCATTGCCTGTCGTTCCCCTGTCGCCGGTTACCGCCGCGAGAGTGTATCCAATCAGCTGCCGGATTAACACCTGCGCTGAGCGCTTGTGCCAGCCAGCGTGGCCGCTTTGACGCCTTGCCGCATCCCCTGAATCGGTTAGAGTAGGCGCAAAGTGCACAATAATATCCACACAAGGACACAAGACATGAGCAAGCTTTCTCTGGGACTGCAACTCGGCTACTGGGGCGCGCAGCCACCGCCGAACCTGGTGGCACTGGCCCAGGAAGCGGAGCGGCTGGATTTTGATTCGGTGTGGGTCGCGGAGTCCTGGGGCAACGACTGCTTCACTCCGCTGGCCTGGATCGGCAGCCAGACCACACGCATCCGCCTGGGCACCGCCGTGGCCCAGCTTTCCGCCCGCACCCCGACCGCCTGCGCGATGGCCGCCCTGGCACTGGATCACCTGTCCGGCGGGCGCATGATCCTGGGGCTGGGAGTGTCCGGGCCGCAGGTGGTGGAGGGCTGGTACGGCGCGCCCTACAGCAAACCGGTGACCCGCACCCGCGACTACGTCGACATCATCCGCCAGGTACTGGCGCGGCAGGCACCGGTGACCAGCGACAGTGAGTTCTACCCCCTGCCCTATCACGGCCCCGGCGCCTGGGGCATGGGTAAACCGCTGAAATCCATCGTCCATCCGCTGCGGGCCGACCTGCCAATCTTCATTGGCGCCGAGGGCCCGAAGAACGTGGAGCAGACCGCGGAGATCGCCGATGGCTGGCTGCCCCTGTACTACTCCCCCTACCGGCAGGAGGTCTACGCCGACCAGCTGCGTAACGCCAAACCCGGCTTCGAGATTCCCGCCCTGGTGCTGTGCAACATCAATGACAACCTGGACGAGGCGTTGTATCCGGTCAAGGCCATGCTGGGGTTCTACATCGGCGGCATGGGCTCGAAGGCGCGCAACTTCCACAAGGAACTGATGGCCCGGATGGGCTTCGCCGATGAGGCCGAGCAGATCCAGGAACTGTTCTTTGCCGGCAAACGCGACGAAGCCATCGCCCTGGTGCCGGACCAGTTTGCCGACGAAATCTCCCTCTGCGGCCCCAAAGACCGTATCCGGGAAAAAATCCGCGACTGGGAGAATTCGCCCGTCACCAGCCTGCTGATCAACGGCGACAGCGCCCTGCTGCGGGACATGGCGGAGCTCGTCCTTTGACCTGACCTGCGCAGCGGTTATATTGGCGGGACATAAAAAGACACAAGGAACCCCCAGCGTGAACCCACAGGCGAAGGATTATTCGGCCGGTTACAAGCGTTTTGTCCTGGTCATGTTGACCATTGTCTACGCTTTCAACTTCATCGACCGGCAGATCCTGGTGATCCTGCAGGAACCGATCAAGGCCGACATGGGACTGTCGGACGCCCAGCTGGGGCTGCTGAGTGGCTTCAGTTTTGCCCTGATCTATGTCTGTGCAGGCATTCCCATCGCCTACTGGGCCGATCGCGGCAACCGCCGCAATATCGTCTCCCTGGCGCTGGCCGTGTGGAGCGGCATGACCGCACTCTCGGGCTTTGTGCAGAATTACGGCCAGCTGCTGGCGGCGCGTATCGGTGTCGGCCTCGGCGAGGCGGGCGGCAGTCCGCCCGCACACTCCATGATCAGCGACTACTTTCCCCCGGAGCAACGCGGACGTGCCCTGTCGTTCTACTCCATGGGTATTTACGTCGGCATCCTGTTTGGCTTCGCCTTCGGCGGCATGATTGCCGAGGCCTTTGGCTGGCGCATGGCGTTCCTGGTGGTGGGCATCCCCGGCGTGCTCTTTGCCGTGGTACTCCGGTTCACGGTTCAGGAACCCACGCGGGGACGCTGGGACACCGCGGCAGAGACTGCACACAGGCCGAGCTTCGCCGAAACCATGGCAGAGCTGAAGCAACTGCCGTCATTCTGGTATATCGCTTTTGGCTGTTCACTGATGGCGTTTGTCGGCTACGGTGTCGGCAACTTTTTTCCTTCCTTCCTGATCCGCAACCACGGCCTCAGTATTGCCCAGGTCGGGGTGGTGCTGGCGCTGGTATCCGGCATTGGCGGCGCCGCGGGCACCTACCTCGGAGGCTATCTCGGCGATCGTTTTGGTGCCCGCGATGCGCGCTGGTACCTCTGGGTTCCCATGTACGGTGGCCTCATCGCGTTCGGCCCCTATTTGTATGTGCTGCTGACAGACAACACCACGCACCTGCTGATCATTCTGATCTTCACCAACATTCTTACCGCGCTGTACCTCGGCCCGAGTATCGCCATGTCGCACGCCCTGGTGCCGCCGTCCATGCGCGCCCTGACCTCCGCTATCCTGTTCTTTGTCCTGAACATGATCGGCCTCGGCCTCGGCCCCTTTCTGACCGGCCTGACCAGTGACCTGCTGGCACCGCGCTTTGGCGACCAGAGCCTGCGCTACGCGATGGTGCTGGCGTCCATGACCGGGCTGGTGGCGATCGCGCTGTTCTATGTCGGAGCGCGCAAGTTGCCGGCTGACCTGGCCAAACGCAAGAGTGACCGCGATGGCCTGGCGGTGGTGTGAACCTGCGCCACTGGCGCAGAACACTGCATGGCTGACGAAAGCCGATAGCAGCCATCCATCGTGACCAGGGCAGCCGTTTCACAGGCAACCCTGGACCGGGCGCGTCGTGACAATCTCGGCCACAGGCTGGTGGCGCTCGCCGATGACTTTTCCGGCAGGGTGCTGGCTGCCTACCACCGGCACGGCTATACCGACATCAGACCGGTCCATGGGTCGGTCTTGCGCAATCTCGAACTCAGTGGCACCCGGCTTACCGTTCTCGCTGCTCGCGCTGGCATCACTCACAGAGCCATGGCCAAGCTGGTCGCGAATGTCGAGGCCATGGGGCTTATCCAGCAGCGACGCGACCCCAGGGATGCGCGAGCGCGACAGATCAGCTATACCCCAGAGGGTCTGCAACTGCTGCGGCAATCAAGCGCCATTATTGAAGGCATCTACCGGGTGTATTCCAGGATCATGGGCGCAGAGGCGCTGCAAGCCCTTGAGCTGAGGCTGTACGAATTCCTGACAGCGCTCGATATTGAGATCACGGTCAGCGGCCAGCAGGCGCTGCATTCCGTGCGCCCGGAAAAGCCCCGCAACAACAGAAAGACCTATGTATCCCACAACATTGGCCGGTATCTGCAATTGCTGGGAGATGATTACCACCGGCGCTGCGCCGCTATCATGGCGGCTGCGGGACACACCGGCGTTCGCATCGACCATCTCGCCGTGGTCAGCCACTTGAGTCTGACCGGCATGAACCTGTCGCAACTATCTGAATCTGCAGGCATTTCACTGCAGGCAACGGGAAAACAGGTCACCTCACTGCAGCGCCTGGGGTATGTCACAGTCACAGTAGACTCTCGGGACAAGCGGGTGCGCCAGGTCGCTTTCAGCACTCAAGGCCACGCCTTCATTGCCGCCTTGCTCGCCGCTTTCGCCACTATCGAGACAGAGTACTGCAATATAGTCGGTCGGCCTAAGCTCCGGGAGTTGCAGGAAAGCCTCGCGCATGCCGCCCATGCTCTCGGCCTCAGCGTCCCGCTGTCCAGTCCGGCAAGGCTTTGACTTCGCACTCAGGCATACGGCGGCCATCTGTATCGAACCAAGCCACCACAGGACACACGACTTGCAATATCCGATACCTTGTTTACTATTAATTTCTGCTGCATGCCAATGGTTCGATCGCGGGCCAATAGTTCAGCAAGGCGGAGACAATAACAATGAAGGTGACCACTACCTGCCCCGGTCGCAAGCGCCACAGTGTTTTATGTCTGCTGCTCGCAAGCCTTTTTGCGAGCGCCACAGCCACCAACCTGGCGGCGGATCCGGCTCCGGTGGTTGCGGTCCAGCAAGCACCGGCAGGCGCACCAAACATCGTGGTAATACTGCTGGACGACGCCGGTTTTGGGGCCGCAAGCACCTTTGGTGGCCCCGCCCACACTCCCACACTTGAGCGACTTGCCCACTCCGGCCTCCGTTACAATCGTTTTCATACAACAGCGCTATGCTCGCCCACGCGAGCTTCCCTGCTCACCGGCCGCGACCCCCATGTCGCCAACGTCGGCGCCGTGATCAACTCTTCCAATGCCTATCCCGGCTACCAGGGTGTACTGCAACCTGAAACCGCAACCATTGCCGAAATCTTGCGCAATAATGGCTACAGCACGGCATTGTTCGGCAAATGGCATCTGGTACCAGACTGGGAAGCTTCGCCAATCGGGCCATTCGAGCGCTGGCCCGTCGGCCAGGGCTTCGAGAAGTTCTATGGCTTCCTCGGTGGCGAGACCGATCAGTTTGAGCCCACGCTGTATGAAGGCACTACCGCGGTGCGTCGCCCGCCGGGAGAAAGCTACCACCTGACAGAGGATCTGGCGGAGCAGGCCGTGCGCTGGATGAAGTTGCAAAACTCCCTGGCACCCGACAGGCCGTTTTTCCTCTATTTCGCGCCCGGCGCCACACACGCCCCACTGCAGGTTCCGGAGCCCTGGATCAGCCGCTATCGCGGTCAGTTCACCCAGGGCTGGGACAGACTGCGGGAGGAGACTTTTCGACGCCAGAAAGCACTCGGGGTCATTCCCGCCGATGCTCGCCTGACGGCGCGGCACGAGGGTATTAAAGCCTGGGATGACCTTGGCAGTGAAGAACAGATCGTGGCCTCCCGCATGATGGAAGTCTTCTCCGGCTTCCTGAGTCATACCGATACCCAGGTCGGTCGGATAGTGGATGTCCTGCAAGCCCTCGACCTGTTTGACAATACCCTGTTCATTTACCTGGTCGGCGACAACGGCGGCGAGGGTGCCGCCGGCAACGAGGGGAGCACCAATTATCTGGGCGCGCTGCAGGGCATGCAGGAACCGATCGGGCGACAGCTCAAGCAACTCGACGACATCGGCGGGCCCAACAGTTTTGCCCTGTACCCGGCGGGTTGGGCCTGGGCGACCAATGCCCCTTTCCCCTGGGTCAAGCAGGTTGCCTCCCATCTGGGCGGAACCCGCACGCCAATGGTTGTGAGTTGGCCACAGCGTATACACGACCAGGGCGGGCTGCGCAGCCAGTTCTCCCATGTCAATGACATCACCCCCACGATTCTCGACGCTGTTGGCCTGGCGCTGCCTGAAATGGTTAATGGAGTTCGGCAATTACCCCTGGACGGTGCCAGCCTTCTGCCCAGCTTTGCCGACCCCGAAGCGCCGGAGCACAAACATACCCAGTATTTCGAAGTCCACGGCCATCGCTCGATCTATCATCAGGGCTGGCTGGCGTCGGCGCGCCACAGCATGCTGCCCTGGGATGTCGGCTTGCCGGTATCTCCCACGCCCTTCGAAGACGATGTCTGGGAGCTCTACCATCTGGAACAGGACTTCAGCCAAAGCAGGGATCTCTCGCAGGCGCACCCCGACAAGTTACGCACGCTGCAAGAGCAGTTCCACAGTGAAGCAAAACGCGTTGGAATTCTGCCGCTTCGCAACGCACTGGCGGTTCGCGGTAACGCGCCCCTGCCCAGCCTGCGGGGCAATCGCGAGCGCTTTACTTTCTACGAGGGCGCGATCGCAATTCCCGAAAGTGGTGCGCCGGGCATGGCCAATCGTTCCTGGACTCTCCGGGCCCAGGTAGTTGTTGCCGCGGAAGGCAATGAGTCCGCAGAGGGCGTGATTGCCACCCTGGGCGCCACCGGCAGCGGCTGGTCGCTTTACCTCGATGCAGACACTCGGCCGGTATTCCAGTACCGGGTGTTCGAAGTCGCGAAGTTCAGCATCGCCGGTCAAGAGCCGCTGCAGCCGGGAGAGCACCAGCTGACGCTCGTGTTCGACTATGACGGAGGCGGTTACGGCCGGGGCGGACAATTTACCCTGAAGCTGGCTGACGAGACCCTGGGGCAACAGCGAACACCCGCCACGCCGCCCGGGTTCTATTCCATTGACGAGACCTTCGATATAGGCGTAGACACTGGCTCGCCGGCGGGAAACTACCCCCCGGACGCTGCTGTTGGCTTCCCGCTCACAGGGGCGCGAATCGGTCGCGTGGAAATCGAGCTGCGGTAACGGGCTGAACATCTGAACCGCCCTCAGCGGTCTGCAAGCTGCACTTGCAATATACGGTACCTGGTTTACTATCACCAGGTGTGTGCGATACCTGGTTTGGTAATTGCCGGGATCTCTCACGACGATTCCCGTTTGACCCGAACGACCGGAGACCAATGCGATGAATAAGAGATATAACAAGCTCAAGCATTCCCTCACCCTCGCCAGCTGCTGTCTCGCGGCAGCACCGAGCCTGGCCCAACAAGACGCGACTGCACGTACCCGGATGGTTGAGGAAGTCGTTGTTACCGCACAAAAGCGCCAGGAGAGCCTGCAGGAGACCCCGATCGCGGTCTCGGCCTTCGATATAGGGGCGTTGCAGCAGATAGGCGTCGGGGAGCCCGGCGATGTCGCCCTGTACACGCCCAATCTGGAAATCCGCAAGCCGCCGGGCAGTTCCGACAACTACGGCTACAGCATGCGCGGCATGTCCTCTACCGATCCTTCGCTGCTGACCGAGCCGACCGTGGGTCTGTACGCAGACGGCGTCTACATCGCACGCATTTCCGGGGCCTCTTTCGACACGGTCAACCTCGAGCGCATAGAAGTCCTGCGCGGCCCCCAGGGAACCCTGTACGGCCGCAACGCCATTGGTGGCGCAATAAACCTCATAACCCGCAAGCCGGGCGAAGAATTCGGTTTCAGGCAGAAGCTTTCCGCGGGCAATTACGACTACCTCCGCAGCGAGACTTCGCTGGACACGGGCAAGCACGGGGATTTTGCCGCAACCCTCTCATACACCCACTGGAGCCGGGAAGGCTGGCTCGACAACTCCGAGGCGGACAACAAGCTGGGGGAGACCCAAAAGTCCGAAGCGGCGCGGTTCGCCCTGCGCTGGCAACCCAACGACAGCCTGACCGCGGACTACGTGTTCGACTACTCGGACCGCGACAGCAATGGGGCCATCGTCCAGCTGGTTCATATCAGGCCCTTCCAGGCGGGCCTCGGCGGCCCGATCTATGCCCAGGCCGCGGCGGTGGCGTCGCCCCGGCGCCAGGACAGCCTGCCCATGCCGTTCTCGGACTCAGCGGCCAACTGGTCCACCATCAAGGGCCACGCACTCACGGTGGAATGGGCCAGTGACAGCTTTACCCTGAAATCCATCACCGCCCATCGCGACTGGGATTCGGGAACAACCGAAAACGAATACGGCAGCTTCCCTTCCGACGGAGTGAATGTGCTGGATGGAAGGGGCGGCGTCATTCCGGCAGGGGACTTCGTGCCCCTGTTCATTGCCAGCCGCGACAGCAGACAGGACCAGTTCACCCAGGAGTTCCAGATGCTGGGCACGGCGCTGAATGACCGCCTGCAGTACACCCTGGGCCTGTATTACTTCGAGGAGGAAACCTACGAGGACAACCCGCAGTCCTTCGTTCTGCCCGCCATTTTCGCCTACGGTGGACTGGATCAGGGAACCCAGTCCTTCCTCTGTCAGGACCCGACCTTCGCCAACCCGCTGGCCTGCTTTGGCAAGGATACCTTGCTCGGAACGCCGGTATTTATTTACGGCTCGGACAACGACTCGGTAGCGGCCTACAGCCAGTTGACCTACGCGGTCAACGAACAGGTGGATGTCACGGTGGGACTCCGTTATACCCGCGACAACAAGACCTCGTTCCTGCGCAATTCGAACATTCAGCGCAATGAGGGCATAGAGGAAGTCGTAGGCGATGACTCATGGTCCAATGTAACCCCGGCGTTCACCGTCCGCTACGCGCCGAGTGACACCCTGAATACCTATTTCACCCTCTCCCGCGGCTTCCGCTCGGGCGGCTTCAACGCCCGTGCTGCAAGCTCCAGCGCCTTCGCCACACCCTTTGACGAGGAGAACGTAACCTCCTACGAGTTGGGGGTGAAGTCTGACCTGTGGCAGCAAAAGCTGCGCCTCAACGCAGCCCTGTTTCACTACGTCTATGAGGACAAGCAGGTCACCCAGTTCGAGGCGGGCTCTGGCGGCGCCTCTTCCATCATTGCCAATGCCGGCAAAACAGAGGCTCTGGGAGTGGAGATCGAGGCGACCCTGATTCCCGTCACCGGGCTGCTGCTCAAGGCCAGTTACGGCTTCATAGACAATGACATCAAGGAGTTCGACACCACACCCAGCAACCCGGTTACCGGTGTCGGGAGTGGCACGGAAAACGTCGACATCTCCGACATTGCAGAGACGATTCATACACCGCGGCACAACGCCAGCCTGATCGCCGAATATACCTTCGAGCCTTTCTCTTTCGGTCAGCTGGTCGTGCAGGCGGATGCGTCCTATAACAGTGAGCGCTACTTTCACCCCATCAACAACCTGTACGACTCGGCTGGCAAGCAGACGCTGATCAATGCCCGGGCCAGTCTGACCAATATTGAGGTCGGAGCCGGTTCGCTGCGCGTTTCCGCCTGGGGCAAGAACCTGGCGGACAAGGGCTACCGGGAATGGGGGATTGATTTCGGAGCACTTGGCTTCGCCACCGACTCGTTCATTCTGCCGCGCATGTACGGGCTGGATGTCGTCTACGAGTTTTAACTACACAACCACGGAGTGCAGACATGCGGGTAAGCAACAACCCCATCAACACCGAACAACAGCGCCAGCATGAATTGCTGGCGCTGAGTTACTACCAACACCCGGAGGTTGTCGCCGCCCGCCAGCAAGTGAGGGAGTTCTGGCTCGAGCACGCAGCTCCCGGCGCAACCATGCGCAGCTGCTTCGACTGGGCCTTCGAGGAAGTGATGTTCGGCGCCACTGTCTGGGCGCTCAACCAGGACCCGCTGTATCCGAAGGTGATTACCATCAGCCGGCTGCCCCATCGCCTCGGGGGTCGGGACATTCCCGGCAGCCGCTGGGGTATCGACAATCCCGACTCGATCTACCGGGTGATACCGGTGCACCATGAATACCGGTACCTGATTCGCGGCCGGGTCGCCGAGCAACGCCTGGTGGAAAACTACTTCACCCTCTGGGGGCCGGAAATGCAGACCCTCGGCCTGCTCAATGGCAAGGATCTGGTGGTCGACGCCGAGGGGCGCTTCGAGATCACTGTGGATGCCAGCGCCGCGGATGGGCGTCGCAACCATGTGCAAACGCCCCCCGGCAGCCACGAATTCTATATTCGCGACGTGATTGCCAATTGGGGTTCGGATCGGGCCAACGAGCTGTCGATTGAATTGCTGGACCCCGTGCCGCCGCGCCAGCCTTTCAGCGAAGCGGAGAACCTGGACCGGATCAAGACCTACATGCAGCGCTGGGCGGAATCCACCACACGCTGGAACCGGCAGGCGATGGACGGGCCGGTCAATGCCTTCGAGTTCACCATCGACCGCGACAGCGACGGTGCCCTGCGCAACCAGATCTATATCATGGGCTATTTTCGCCTGCCGGATGCAGACACCACCATGGTGCTGGACGTCAATCTTGGTGGTGCGGATTACTTCATTGCACCCATCACCAACATCTGGGGCACCACCAACCAGATCACCGATCGCACTGGCTGCCTGAACCGGCACCAGTCCCGCGCCAATCCGGACGGGACCTACACCTTTGTTCTCAGCCTCCGGGACCCGGGTGTGCACAACTGGCTGGACCCGTCCGATCTCGACGAGGGTATCCTCACCCTGCGCTGGGCCGAGTTTACCGGCGGCACACCCGGCCCAGACCTTGGCGTGCGCCAGCGTCTGGTAGCCCACGACCAGTTGCAACAGGAACTGAGCGGAGACCATCATTGGCTGACACCTGCGGAACGCTACCGACAGCTGACCGACAGGGCGCAGAGTTACGCCTGGCGTCTGGAGGAATAACATGCCTGCTGTAAAGAACTCTGTCTGGCTGATCTCAGGGTGCTCCACGGGTTTTGGCCGCGAAATAGCGCTTGCTGCTCTGGAGGAAGGCGCGCTGGTCGCGGTGACTGCGCGCAATCCGGCCTCGGTCGCGGACATCTGCGAGCGCTTTCCCGAGCAGGCCATTGCGCTGCAGCTCGATGTCGGGTCTGCGGACGACATTGCAGCCTGTGTCGACGCCACGCTTGTCCGGTTTGGCCGCATTGATGCGCTGGTCAACAATGCCGGCTACGGCTATGTAGCAGCTATCGAAGAAGGCGAGGAAGATGCGGTGCGTGCCCTGTTCGATGTCAACTTCTTCGGCGCCCTGGCCTTGACCCGCGCGGTGCTGCCGGTCATGCGGCGGCAGGGCAGTGGTCACATCATCAACAATTCCTCCCAGGCCGGCATCATGGCCAACCCCGGCACAGGCTATTACAGCGCCTCCAAGTACGCGCTCGAAGGCTTGATGGAGGCCCTGCAGAAGGAAGTGGCCCCCTTGGGCATCCGGGTGACCTCGGTACAACCCGGCGCCTTCCGTACCGATTGGTCCGGCCGGTCCATGCAGCGCTCGGGCACAGTCATCGACGACTACCGGCATGTACACGAGCGTCTGGACATGATTGCCGCCATTGATGGCAAGCAGCCGGGTGACCCGGTGCGGGCAGCGCGCATTTTTGTCGACCTGTACACTATGGAAGAGCCACCGGTGCAGCTGGTGCTGGGTGCGGGAGCCCTGGCGACCTACCGGGTTAAACTGGCGGAGGTCAGCGCCGCGCTGGACAGGCTGGAAACGCTCACCACTGCCGCCGACTACCCCGCCGAGTAGGCCGTGGCCTTGCCAATAATAAGAGGAGTCACAATGCAATTGATCACCCGCCGCTTGGGTATACTCATTGCGGCCGCCGCACTCGCCGCCGCAAATACGGCTGCAGAGACACCCGCCGACAAGGCCAGCTATTCTCCCTGGCAGGATCAGGACTATCCCAACCAGGTATTCTGGGGCGACACCCACCTGCACACCTCCGTCTCCCTGGATGCCAACCTGTTTGGTGCCCGGGACCTGGGGCCGGAGCACGCCTACCGATTCGCCCGCGGCGAAACGGTAACCGCCAGCAACGGCATGCGGGCGAAAATCAACCGGCCGCTGGATTTCCTGGTGGTATCGGACCACGCGGAGTATCTGGGCATCATGCCCCTGATCCGTGCCGGCGAGCCCGCCATTCTCGAAAACGAGACCGCACGCAACTGGCGCGAGGTGCTCGCGGCCGGTGATGCGATAGGCTTCGGGCGCATGATGCTGGATATCGGCGCGTCCTACGCCTCCGGCAGACCCCTGGTGACGCTGCCCGGCTCCCTACCCTCCCCCTGGGCTGAAAACAACCGCATTGCCGACGAGGCCAACACCCCCGGTGTATTTACCGCCTTTGTCGGTTTCGAGTGGTCATCGATGCCCGACGGCAACAACCTGCACCGGGTGGTGGTACTCCGCGATGGTGCCGACCGGGCCGACCAGGTCACCCCCTTCTCGGCCTTCGACAGTGATGATCCAGAGGCACTCTGGCGCTACCTCTCGGATTACGAGGACAGCACCGGCGGCCAGGCCCTTGCCATCCCACATAACAGCAACCTGAGTGGCGGCTTGATGTTTGCACCGACCGACTCCAGCGGCGCAGCGATGAATGCCGACTATGCCCGCGAACGCCTCCGCTGGGAGCCGCTGATTGAAGTGACCCAGATCAAGGGCGACAGCGAGGCCCATCCGCTGCTGTCACCCACCGACGAATTCGCCGACTACGGCACCTGGGACCAGTTCAACATCGACATGAGCGAGGCCCAACAGGACAACATGCAGCGCTACCAGTACGCGCGCCCGGCCCTGCAACTGGGGCTGAAACTGGAGCAGCAGCTGGGCATCAATCCTTTCCAGTTCGGGATGATCGGCAGCAGCGACTCGCACACCGCGCTGGCCGCCGTGGAAGAAGACAATTACTGGGGCAAGATGGTGACCCATGAACCCTCACGGGACCGGGCCGGCAAACTCTGGGGCATCCCGGAAGCGGAGATGAACAGTGCCATGCAGCTGGCATCGGGCTATGCCGCGGTCTGGGCGACGGAAAACACGCGGGAAGCCCTGTTCGACGCCATGCGCCGGCGCGAGGTCTATGCCACCACGGGGCCGCGGATCCGGGTACGTTTCTTCGGCGGCTGGGAGTATTCGGCGGACGATCTCGCCGGCCCCCACCCTGCCCTGCGCGGCTACCGGAAAGGCGTCCCCATGGGCGGCGAACTGCCACCCGCCGCCGGCGGCAAGGCACCTGTATTCATGCTATCTGCGCTCAAGGAGCCGGATGGCGCCAACCTGGATCGGATCCAGGTGGTCAAGGGCTGGGTGGATCGCTGGGGCGAGCCACGGGAAAAAATATATGATGTGGTCTGGTCCGGTGAGCGCAACAGGAACGAGGCGGGCAAACTCGAAGCGGTCGGCAACACCGTCGATCGATCCAGCGCCAGCTACATCAACAGCATTGGCGATGCGGAATTGGCGACGGTCTGGACGGATCCCGACTTTGATCCCACGCAGCCGGCCGTGTACTACGCCCGGGTACTGGAGATTCCGACCCCGCGCTGGACGCTGCACGACCAGGTGAGGATGGATGCCGACATACCGCCGGGTACCGCGCTGGTACACCAGGAGCGCGCCTATACCTCACCGATCTGGTATCGGCCCGCAGCCGGAACAAACCCGCTCGAACCGGAGTGAATACCTTGTCCATTAGCAACCACGACTTGCCAGCGGACCTCCTGAACTGGCTTGAAACTCTCGGCGAGGGGCAGCTCAGCCGGCTGGAGCGCCATGTGGCACGGCGCGAGGCGTGGGTGGTGGACGTAACAGCAGCCGACGGCAGGGTCCTCGAAGGTTTTCTGCGCCTTGATCGACAGCCAGTCGCCGGCAGCAATGTGTCCCTTCGGCGCGAGGCGGGGATCTGCCGGGCGCTGATGCAGACCACCATTCCTGTTCCCGCCTTGCTGGGCTGGAACGAAGCGCACCATGCCGCCCTGTTCAGCCGGGTGCCCGGCAGCGCCGACCTACCCGGTGTCGCCGACAAGACGCAGCAACGCCAGGTCATGGAGGATTTCATCGACATTATCGCCCGGCTCCACCGCCTTGATCCCGACGAGCTTGCCCTGGACGACTTGCTGGGGCCCCGCCCCGGCAGTGCGGCCGAGGCTGCGCTCGGCGATCTCGACACGCAATTACAGCAGTTTGCCGGCTTCCTCGCAGATTATGAGGACCCGCTGCTCAGCTACGGCGTGGACTGGCTGCGCCGCTTCGTGCCGCAATCAGTGGCGCGTGTCTCCCTGGTGCAAGGCGATACCGGACCAGTAAATTTCATGTTCGCGGAGAACCGCGTCACCGCGGTGGTGGACTGGGAGTGGGGCCACTGGGGCGATCCCATGGAGGATCTGGGCAACATCTGCGTGCGCGAGTTCTGGAACCCCAGCGGTGGTCTGCAGGGGCTCTTCCACCGCTACGAAGCCGAATCCGGCATCCCCTATACCCGAGCCGCGGCCCAGTATTACCGCATCCAGCAGAACGTCCGCGGCATGATCCCGATTCACGCCGCCTGCGCCCAGCCCGGCCTGCGGGAGTCGATGGCCTGGTACCTGTGCTACCGCTACGTCGGCGACCGCTCCACCTGTGAGGCACTGGCCGCTGCGATGGGGATTGCGCTGGAGCGGCCGGCACTGCCGGACACTGAAGACCGCCCCAACTCGGCGCTGCTGCGCGCCGCCGCCACCAGTCTGCAGCGGGATGTATTGCCGGACCTCCAAACTCCGTTCGCACGCTCGCGACTGGGTGACGCCCAGGTCCTGATCGATTGCGCCGAGCGCGAGCACCGCTATGGCGATGCCATCCGCGCCGCCAATGCGGCGGACATTGCCCGACTGCTGGGGCAACAGCCCACCGACTACGCCCACGCAAGGACCCGGCTATTGGACGCCATGCACGAGCGGCGTATTGCCGACGAACCGCTGCTGCAGTACCTGGCGCGCAAGGCCTGGCGGGACGAATGGCTGTACCAGCCCGCGGCGTCCCTGTACCCGGCGCGCAATTGGTCGGCGCTGGACTGAGCCCGCGCCGAACCCCGGTACCGGTTCAGCTTTTGGCAGCGGCCTCGAGCTTGGCCAGCATATCGGCGTACACACCCTCCAGCATGGCCTGGCCATCGGCCTCCGGAATACCCTCGGGCCTGGCCTCGCAGCGCCAGTGGGCCAGGGTCCTGTCACCGTTGTCCAGTGACTTGAGTTCAACCGAGGCGCGGTATTCGCTGACCGGCATCGGCATCTTCGGAATGGTGTAGCTGAACGACCGGCTTGCAGGGTCCATGGTTTCCAGAATCTCGTCGATCGGGTCCATGCCGGTCATGTGGATGCGCCGGGTCATGCCAATGCCGCTGCCGATAACCTCGATCCTCTCCCAGCCGGGATACCAGTCCAGGTTGCCGAAATTTTCCAGCAATTCCCAAACCTTGCTCACCGGAGCGTCCAGCTCCTTTTCAATGTTGACCTTGATCATCAGACAGTTTCCTCGCTTGGATGGTTGGTTTTCAGGTTATCTGCTTTGGCGGGGCTCGCTTGCTGCCCGGCGCGGATCAGTCGCCCCGGCAGCGCCCCGGTGGGGACACCATCTGCCATGATGACCTCCCCGGAAACGATCGTGTAGCGGTAGCCGCTGGCACCCTGGAACACGCGGCGGCCCCCGGCCGGCAAATCGTAAATCACCCGGGGCGTATCGATCGCCAGCTGCTCCAGGTCGATGATGTTGATATCGGCCTTCATGCCCGGCTCCAGGGTGCCGCGGTCGGCGAAGCCCATGCAGCGCGCGGTATCCCGGGTATGCATGCTGACGGCCTCCTCGAGCCCGAAACAGGCGCCGCGCTTGCGGTCCCGCACCAGGTAGCTGAGCAGCCAGGTGGGGATGCTGGCGTCGGACAGCACACCGCAGTGGGCGCCGGTATCCGCCAGGCTGATCACCGCATTCTCGTCCGCCAGCATCTGCATCTGTCGGTCCAGGTTGCGGTTGTCATAGCCGAACAACGGGCAGTACAGCATGCGCTTGCCGTCGTTCTCGAGCAGCGCGTCGTAGGCAAACTCGGCGGGGGTAACGCCGGCCCGCTGCGCCCGGAAGGCAATGCTGTCCTCCAGGGCGGGCTCATAGTCGGGGTGATCGCCCAGCACGTAGAGGTTGTCGAAGCCGGTGGCGATCTTGTCCATGATGTCGTGGCCCAGGTGCGGCGGCGTCTCGCTGACGATGGCCTCACGCACCGCGGGGTCGCGCAGCTGCTGCAGACGCGCCTCCGGGTCCAGTCCGGCCAGTGGCGCCCATGCCTGGTGGAACATGAACGGATTGACCGTCCCCTCCCAGCCCATGAGGATGTTGACCGGACGGGCACCGACATGGGGGATCAGGCGGGCGCCTTCGGCGCGGGCGTCCTGCACGAACTGCAGCTGCTTGAGCACCCGCGGCCAGTCGGCCTCGGTACGGTAGAACAGGACAAAATTCACCTGGCAGTTGTTGTCGATGGAGAGGCGTTTCATCCACGCCATCTCCTCCTCCCAGTTGCCGAAATCCGACACCAGCCCGTAGATGCCCTGGCCGGTCTCGCCGATCACCTTGCCTATGCCCAGCAGTTCACCGGCGTCGGCATAGGTGCCGGGCATCACTTCGCCATTGCGCGTGGTGTGCAGCTGGGTGCGTGAGGTGGTAAAGCCCACCGCCCCGGCAACAAGGCCATCGCGGACGATCGCGGCCATCTGCGCGATGTCTTCCTCGGTGGCGGGCTCATTGTTCACACCCCGCTCGCCCATCACGTAGGTGCGCACCGCACAGTGTGGCACCTGGGCGCCGATATCGATGGCGCGGGGCATGCGATCCAGCGCATCCAGATATTCGGGGAAACTCTCCCACTCCCAGGTAATACCCTCCGCCAGGGCGGCGCCGGGGATATCCTCTACATCCTCCATCACCTCGATCATGCGCTGGCGCTCGGCATCATCCGCTTTGCAGGGCGCGAAGCCGACACCGCAGTTGCCCATCACCAGGGTGGTAATGCCGTGGTTGGAAGCCGGGCTGCAATACGGGTCCCAGGTAGCCTGGCCGTCCATGTGCGAATGGGTATCGACCCAGCCTGGCGCTACCAGCAGGCCGTCCGCATCAAGCACCCGGCGGGCCTCCCCGGACACCTCGCCGACAGCGACAATACGGCCATCGACGATGGCCACATTGCCGGCATAGACCGGCCGGCCAGTACCGTCAACAATTTTTCCGTTACAAATCAGCAGATCGTACAAAGGGCTATCCTCCGATATTTGCTTATCGTTCTTGTGCTCACCAGACTAGTGCAATCAATACCCGCTGGAAAGTTTCCCGCTCCGGGAATCACCTCAGAGGCTGCGGAATCAGCCACTGGTCCAGCCAGTTAGCCTTGCCACGGAGGACAATCCGAACATGCACCCGCTGCCATCCCCAGGCGCCCGCCTCCTGGCCCTGACCTGCGCCACCCTGCTCAGCGCCTGTGGCCAGGACACGCCCGCCACGCCGACGCCGACGCTGCCCGCCGCCCTGCTGGAAACCCACGGCGGCTGGCCGCACTACGGCGGCGATGCTGGCGGCACCCGTTTCTCGGCACGACAGCAGATCACGCCTGCCAACGTCGACCAGCTGGAAATTGCCTGGACCTACAACAGCGGCGACCTGGCGCCAGAGACCTTCCCGGACAGCTTCAACAGTCCTGCCATGCAGGTGACACCCATCCTCGCCCAGGACACGCTGTACCTGTGCTCGCCGCGCAACCGCATTATCGCCCTGGACCCGGCCACCGGCGCCGAGCGCTGGCACTACGCTGCCGACCCCGAGCTGCGCGGCCTCTACAGCGTCACCTGCCGCGGCGTGGCCTACCATGCCGATACGGACGCAGACCCCGGCCAGGCCTGTGCGGCACGCGTTGTCGCCGGCACCCTGGACGGGCGCCTGCTGGCCCTGGATGCCGGTACCGGCAAGCCCTGCGAGGAATTCGGCGACGGTGGCGAGGTGGACCTGAAGGCAGCACTGGGCGATGTAGGGCCCGCGGAATACGCCATGACCTCCCCGCCGCTGCTGGTCAACGACCGGATCGTCACCGGCGCCCATGTCGCCGACCTGCGCCGTGGCGGGGTCCCCAGCGGTGTGATTCGCGCTTTCGACGTACGCACCGGCGCCCTGCTCTGGGACTGGGAAGCGGTGCTGCCGGAAAAACGCCTGGCCGATGCCTATACACCGGGCAGCCCCAACGCCTGGGCGCCGCTCTCTGCCGACGCAGAAAGAGACCTGGTCTTCATCCCCACCGGCAATCCGGCGGGGGACTATTACGGTGGCGGGCGGGACGGGCTCGACGCCTTTGGCAGTTCGGTGGTGGCGCTGGACAGCAATACCGGGGAACGGGTGTGGCACTACCAGACTGTGCACAACGATATCTGGGACTACGATGTGCCCTCGCAGCCGGTGCTGTTCGACTTCCCGGGGCCGGAGGGTCCCATCCCGGCACTGGTTCAGGCGACCAAGATGGGCTTCCTGTTCGTGCTCAACCGCGAAACCGGCGAGCCCCTGTTCCCGGTCGAGGAGCGCGCCGCACCCCGGGGTGGACCGGCACCCGAAGCCGTGTCCCCGACCCAGCCCTGGCCGCTACTGCCCGAGCCCCTGCACCCGACCGAACTGACCGAGGAGGACATGTTCGGCTTTGCCTGGTTCGACAGGCGGGCCTGCATCAAGCAGTTCCGGGAGTTGAATTACGAGGGGCTGTACACCCCGATCAGCACCCGGCCAACCCTGGTGTACCCTGGCTTCATGGGCGGCAGCAACTGGGGCAGCGTCAGCTGGGACCCGGTGCGCAAGCTGCTGCTGGCCAATACCAGCCGGGTACCCGCGATCATCGAGCTGGTGCCCCGGGAGGTGGTTGAGTCGCCGGACTTTGCCGGGCGCGTGGAGCTGCAACTGGACACGCCCTATGCGGTGAAGCGGCGCCCGTTCCTGTCGCCGCTGGGCGCGCCCTGCAACCGGCCACCCTGGGGCGTCCTGACGGCAATCGACATGACCAGCGGCAAAAAAGCGTGGGAGGTCCCCCTGGGCAGCACCCGCGACCTGGCGCCCTTCCCCCTGTGGCTGGATCTCGGGGTGCCCAACAGCGGCGGCTCCCTGGTCACCGCCAGCGGCCTGACCTTTATCGGTGCTGCCACCGACAGCTATCTGCGCGCCTTTGCCACCGACACCGGTGCGGAACTGTGGAAAGCCCGGCTGCCCGCAGGCGGTCACGCCACGCCCATGACCTACACCGTCGCCGATGGCACCCAGTACGTCGTGATTGCGGCCGGCGGCAATCGCATGCTGGGCTCGAAGATGGGTGACGCCCTGGTGGCGTTTCGACTGCCGTCGCGGTAGCCCGCTACTTCTGGTCGAAGTCCACCACGATGCGGTCGCTGATCGGGTGCGCCTGGCAGGTCAGGATGAAACCCTGCTCGATCTCGCCGGGCTCCAGGCCATGGGTGATGTCCATGTCGACCTCGCCCTCCACCAGCTTCGCCTTGCAGGTCGAGCAGACACCGCCCTTGCAGGAAAACGGCAGATCCAGGCCCTGGTTGATGCCGGCATCGAGCACATTCTCGCCGTCAGTGGCGAGGCTGAACTGGCTGGATCGTCCGTCCATGACGATGGTGACGTCACTGGCCTTGCCGGCGTAGTCGCGCGCGCGGGCGTGATGCTTGGCGATGACGGCCTCGGCATCCTCCGCCGAGGACGCAAACAGCTCGTAGTGGATGTTTTCCTCACTCACGCCGACACTGCGCAAGCCGCGGGACACTTCTGAAATCATCGACTCGGGGCCGCAGATGAAGTATTCGTCGTAGCGCTTCAGGTCGATCAGGCGCCGGTTCAGTTCCCCGCCCTTGCGATTGTCCAGGCGTCCGTTGAGGATGTCCGCACCCTGGTCCTCCCGGCTGAGAATATTCACCCACTGCAGGCGGTCGAGATACCGGTTCTTGAGAAAGCTCAGTGCCTCCCGGAACATGATGGTGTTGGCGCGCTGGTTGCCGTACAGCAGAGTCACCCGGCTCTCGGGCTCCTCTGCCAGGATGGAGCGGATATTGGAGATGACCGGGGTGATGCCACTGCCGGAAGCAATGAACAGGTAGTTGCGCGCGCGGCTGGCATCCAGCGGCACGAAGAAGCTGCCCTGGGGCGGCATGACTTCAACTGTATCTCCGGCCTGCAGGGTGTCGTTGGCGTAATTGGAAAACAGGCCGCCTTCGACGCGCTTGATCGCCACCTGCGGCGCTTCATCGTGAATGCCGGCACAGATCGAGTAGGAGCGCCGCACCGGGACGCCGTCGAGGCTCTGCTGCAGGGTCAGGTACTGGCCGGGCTGGAAGCGAAAACGCTCGCGCAGTTCCTCGGGTACCGCAAAGCTCACCTTGATGGCGAGGTCGGTCTCGGGTTCGACACTGGCGACTTTCAGGGGAAAAAATTGCATGTCTGCCATGGGCTGTTCCTAAATGGGCTTGAAGTAGTCAAAGGGTTCGGCGCAGTTGTTGCACTGGTATAGCGCCTTGCAGGCCGTGGAGCCGAATTCGCTGAGTTTGCGCACATCTTCCGAGCCGCAGCGCGGGCAGTGGATGGCGCCGGCCACCCCGGCGCTGCCACAGCCCGGCGGGGCGATGCCCCAGTCCCGCAGCTTCTCCTGGGCGGCATTAGTCATCCAGCTGGTGGACCAGGCCGGGGACAGCCGGGTTTCCACCACCACCTGGTCGTGGCCAGCGGCCTGCAATGCGGCAACGATATCCTCCGCCATCACCGTCATGGCGGGACAGCCGGAGTAAGTCGGGGTAATGGTGACCACCACCGTCTCGCCACGCTGTTCAATATCCTGCAGCACCCCGAGTTCCCACAGGCTGATGACGGGGATTTCCGGGTCCTTGACCTCGTCCAGCAGGTCCCAGAGCGCTGGCAGCGTCGAGCGCGAGCGCCGCTGCCGGCGTTCATGCTCCTCGGCCGGTAATACCGGTATGCGGTCCGCAGCCGTCACCATCCCGGCCTCACCATTCCAGGCCGGGGTAGGCGCGCTGCATGAACTGCAGCTCGCTGAGCAGATGGCCCAGGGATTCCGTATGGATCCCCTGGCGCCCGCCCCGAACCGACCAGTCTCCCGCCGGCAGCTCAATGGTGGCCTCCGCCAGGGTGTCGCGCACCGCGGCGTCCCAGGCGGGCCTGAGCGCAGGGCTGTCGACGGCAATACCTGCCGCGACCAGAGAGGTCTCCAGGGCGTCGAGCTCGAACAGTTCATCGGTGTAGCCCCAGAGATCGTCCACCGCGGTCTGCAGGCGACGCCGGCTCTCCCCGGTGCCATCACCGAGGCGCAGCATCCAGTCGCGACTGCGGCGCAAATGGTATTTGCACTCTTTGACGGCCTTGGCGGCAATGTCCGCCAGCTGCTGGTCCGCTGATTCCAGCAGCGCCTGCATGAAGGCCAGGGCGTACTCGTCGACCAGGTACTGTCGCGCCATGGTGAAGGCGAAGTCACCCCGGGGCAGTTCGTGCAGCAGCAGGTTGCTGAACTCGCGGCAGTCGCGCAGGTAGGCAAAACTGTCCTCGCTGCGACCGTCTCCGCTGAGTTCGGCGGCATAGCTGTAGAACATGCGCGCACGGCCGATATAGTCCAGTGCGACATTGGTCAGCGCCAGATCCTCTTCCAGGAACGGTGCATTGCTGCACCACTCCGAGAGGCGGTGGCCCAGCACCAGGGCGTCGTCGCCCAGCCGCACCGCATATTGCAGGACGGCTTCTTGCGTATTGGCAGCAGTCATGTCACCACCTCACATGTTGTTGACTTCGTCGGGCAACTGGTAGTGCGTTGCATGACGATAGGGTTTGTCGTCCAGGGGATCGTAGAAGCTCTCGCAATCCCCTTCCTGGGAGGCAACGATATCCGAGGAGTTGACCACCCAGATGCTGACGCCCTCGCTGCGTCGGGTATAGACGTCGCGCGCATATTCCAGTGCCTGGGCGGGATCTTCCGCGTGCAGGCTGCCAACGTGCTTGTGATCAAGACCGCGACGGGACCGGATAAAGACTTCATACAGTTTCATGTGTTCGGACATTGTGCTAACCCCTATGCCGCCTGACGGTCATTGCGTTGACGTTTTTTGGCCTCGTAGGCTGTGATCGCGTCGCGCACCCACTGGCCCTCTTCGTGGGCCCTGACATGATGGGCGAGACGCTGCCGGTTGCAGGGGCCGTCGCCGCTGATCACGCGGTTGAACTCCTCCCAGTCGATTTCCCCGAAATCGTAGTGGCCCCGCTCCTCGTTCCATTTCAGGTCCGGGTCGGGCATGGTCAGGCCGATAACCTCGGCCTGCTTCACCGTCTGGTCGACAAACTTCTGCCGCAACTCGTCGTTGCTCTGGCGCTTGATCTTCCATTTCATGGACTGGGCGGAGTGCGCGGACTCGGCATCGTGGGGGCCGAACATCATCAGCGAAGGCCACCAGAAGCGGTTCAGCGAATCCTGGGCCATGGCTTTCTGCTCCTCCGTGCCACGGGCCAGCGTCATCATGATGTGATAGCCCTGGCGCTGGTGGAAACTCTCTTCCTTGCAGATCCGCACCATGCCGCGGGCATAGGGTCCATAGGAGGTACGCTGCAGGGACACCTGGTTGACGATGGCCGCGCCGTCCACCAGCCAGCCAATGGCGCCGATATCGGCCCAGGTCAGTGCCGGATAATTGAAGATGGAAGCGTACTTGGCGCGCCCGGCGTGCAGGGCGTCAATCATTTCTTCCCGGCTGGCGCCGAGGGTCTCCGCGGCGCTGTACAGGTAGAGGCCGTGGCCGCCCTCGTCCTGCACCTTGGCCAGCAGGATACACTTGCGATGCAGGCTCGGGGCCCGCGTGATCCAGTTGCCCTCGGGCTGCATGCCGATGACTTCCGAGTGCGCATGCTGGGAAATCTGCCGGATCAGGTTCTGCCGGTATTTTTCCGGCATCCAGTCCTTGGGCTCGATCTTTTCCTCGGCGTCAATGCGGGTCTGGAAGCGCTCTTCCAGACCCGCAACATTCTGCTCTGTATGCTCTGTCGTCATAACCGCTCTCCTGTAAAGTGCCGTCAAACCCGTTCAATAACCATTGCAATACCCTGCCCGACGCCAATGCACATCGTGCACAGCGCATAGCGACCTCCGCGGCGATGCAGCTCGTACAGGGCCGTAGTCACCAGCCGCGCGCCACTCATGCCCAGAGGATGCCCGAGGGCAATCGCGCCGCCATTCGGGTTGACCTGGGGGGCATCGTCCGCCAACCCCAGGCCCCGCAACACGGCAAGTCCCTGCGCTGCAAAGGCCTCGTTCAATTCGATCACATCCATCGCCGCGAGTTCGAGCCCTGCGAGCCGCAGCACCTTGTGCGTAGCCTCCACCGGGCCGTAACCCATGATGCGCGGCTCCAGGCCACTGCTGGCCATGGCCAGCACGCGGGCGCGCGGGGTCAGGCCCTGACTGCGCGCAGCCTCCGCAGAAGCCAGGATCAGCGCGCAGGCGCCATCGTTGACGCCGGAGGCATTGCCGGCTGTCACCGTGCCGTTGTCCCGGAACGGTGTCGGCAGCTTTGCCAGCGCTTCCAGCGTGGTGTCGCGGGGATGCTCGTCCGTGGTCACCTGCACGGGATCACCCTTGCGCTGGGGAATGTTCACCGGAGTGATTTCCTGCTCGAATACGCCCGCGGCCTGCGCCGCCGCCGTGCGCTGCTGGCTGCGCAGGGCGAAGGCATCCTGCGCCGCCCGCTCAATGCCGAACTGCTCGGCAACGTTCTCCGCAGTCTCGGGCATGGAGTCGATGCCGTACTGTTTCTGCATCAGGCGATTGACGAAACGCCAGCCGATAGTCGTGTCGTACATCTGCGCATCGCGGCTGTAGGCAGCGTTGGCCTTGCCCATGACAAACGGCGCCCGGGACATGGATTCGACACCGCCGGCAATGGCCAGCCGGGCTTCGCCGCACTTGATGGCCCGGGCAGCACTGCCGATGGCATCCATGCCGGAGCCGCAGAGCCGGTTTACCGTCACTCCGGGCACGGTCACCGGGAGGCCGGCCAGCAGGCTGCTCATCCGCGCCACGTTGCGGTTGTCTTCGCCAGCCTGGTTGGCGCAACCGAACCAGACATCGTCAACCTGGGCCCAGTCCACACCCGGATTGCGTGCCATCAGGGCGCGCAGGGGGATGGCACCCAGGTCATCGGTACGCACCGGCGCCAGGGCGCCGCCGTAACGGCCAATGGGGGTGCGCAGGGCATCACAGATGAAAGCGTCTTGCATTAGTCAATCTCTCCGGTTCCAGTGTCGACAAGGTGGCCACCAATGCGGTGGGAATTGCCCCGAAACAGGGCGATGGTCTGCTGCGCCTGGTTGCTGACAGTGACATCGTAGACGCCACTGCGACGGCCCTGCTGAACCTGCCTGGCGCTTGCGGTCAATTCATCGCCCAGCCGGGCCGGCGCCAGGAATTCGATACGGGCGCCGGCGGCGACGGTGTTGAAGTTCTCACTGTTGCAGGCGTAGGCAAAGCAGCTGTCCGCCAGGGTAAATATGAGGCCGCCGTGACAGAGGTCGTGACCGTTGACCATGTCGGCCCGCACGCGCATGGTCATGGTAGCGGTGCCCGGTGCAATCGCCACCAGGGTCACGCCCAGCGCCCTGCAGGCGTGGTCACCCACCCAGAGGGCCTCACCACAGTCACGGGCCAGTTGTTCCGGGTTGTTCACTATTCACCCCGATACTGCGGTGGGCGTTTTTCCAGGAACGCGGCGACACCTTCACGGTAATCCGCGGTCTGGCCCGCGGCCCGCATCAATTCCTTTTCCAGTTCGAGCTGCTGGTCAAGCGTGTTGGCCGCCGAGGCCGCGAACGCCTGCTTGGTGAACGCGAAACCGCGTGTGGGCTGGGTGGCCATGGTTTCCGCCAGCTCCAATGCGGTTGCCTGCAGTTCGTCATCCTCGACCACCTGCCAGATCATGCCCCATGCCAGGGCCTGCTCCGCGGACACCTTGGGCCCCAGCATGGCAAGACCCTTGGCCCGGGCCATGCCGACCAGGCGGGGCAGGGTCCAGGTGCCGCCGGAATCCGGAATCAGGCCCAGTTTGGCGAAGGACTCGATGAAACTGGCAGACCGACCCGCAATGACGATGTCGCAGGCCAGGGCGATATTGGCACCGGCACCGGCAGCCACACCGTTTACGGCACAAATCACCGGCTTTTCCATCCCGGTCAGCAGCCGTATCAGCGGGTTGTAGTATTTTTCCACCGAGTCGCCCAGGTCCGGCGGCGCATCGCCCGCGGACACGGCGCGATCGTTGAGATCCTGGCCGGCGCAGAAGCCGCGGCCAGCGCCGGTCAGCAGCACCGCCCGCACCTGCGGATCCCCGGCGGCGCGGGTCAGTACTTCCCGCACCTCCGCGTGCATTGCCGCGGTAAAGCTGTTGAGCGCTGCGGGCCGGTTCAACACCAGCCTTGCCACGCCCTTGTCAATAGTGAACTCGATATGTTCCCAGGCCATGAGCAGCTGCCCTCCTCAGTCTTCGCGGCGTTCTACCAACGTCAGGATGTCGTAGATGGCCACCGGCTCGTCGGCCTGGTTGGTCACCTCGATGGCCCACACGACAACACCATTGGGTTTTTCATCACCACGCCGGGCCTTCTTGATTTTCTTCTTCACCGTGAGCCGGGTGCGGATGGTGTCGCCCGGCGCCACCGGTTCCACGAAGCGCAGGTTCTCGAGACCGTAGTTGGCAATGACCGGACCGGGAGCGGGATGCACAAACATCCCCGCCGCGGCGGAAATCACGAAATAGCCGTGGGCGACACGCTTGCCAAAGAAGGAGTCCTTCGCGGCAATTTCGTCGAAGTGGGCGTAGAAATGGTCACCGCTGATGCAGCCGAAGTTGACAATGTCCGCTTCCGTCACCGTGCGCCGGTGCGTCAGCAGGGACTCGCCCACCTGCAGGTCCTCGAAATACTTTTTGAAGGGATGCACGTCATCGGAGTAGGACCGGGCCCCGGCATGGTACTCGGAGGTAATGGCCATCAACGTGGTCGGTGAACCCTGCAGCGCGGTGCGTTGCATGTAGTGTTTGACGGCACGCAGGCCACCGAGCTCTTCGCCACCACCGGCGCGCCCGGGACCACCGTGTACCAGCGGCGCCAGCGGCGAGCCGTGGCCGGTTGACTCACCGGCGCAATCGCGATTGATGATCAGCATGCGACCGTGCCATGGCGCTGTACCCAGTATCACCTGCCGTGCCTCGGCATCGTCGAAGGTGAACAGGGAGCCAACCAGACTGCCCTTGCCGAGACGGGTGATGGCAATCGCATCGTCGATGTCCTGGTAAGGGATGAGCGTGCTGACCGGGCCAAAAGCCTCCACTTCATGGACCAGCGTCTTGCCATGCGGGTCGTCACAGCGCAACAGGGTAGGCGGAAAGAATGCGCCGCTGCTGTTGTCGGTACCGGTGAGCGGAAATGTTTCCCCGCCCCCGTAGATCACTTCGCATTCGCTCGCCAGCTGCTCGACGCTGGCGCGCACATCCCGGGCCTGGTCGCGGCCCACCAGCGGCCCCATGCGCACGCCTTCCGCGCCGGGATCGCCGACCGTGGTCTTTTCCAGCCGCGCCTGCAGCGCCCCGGCAACGGCGTCCAGTTGCGCGGCGGGCACGATGATGCGGCGGATGGCGGTGCACTTCTGCCCCGCCTTGACCGTCATCTCCCGCACCACTTCCTTGATGAACAATTCGAATTCCGGATCGTCAGCCGCAACAGTGGCGCCGAGGACGGCGCAGTTCAGCGAATCGGCCTCCATGGTGAAGGGCACCGAATTGGCCACCAGGTTGGGGTGGGTACGCAGCTTGCGCCCGGTGCTCGCGGAGCCGGTGAAGGTGACCACATCCTGCTCGGACAGGTGCTCCAGCAGATCGCCGACAGAACCACAGATGAGCTGGATCGAACCTTCGGGGAAGAAGCCGCCCGCAATCATTTCCCGTACCATGGCCTCGGTGAGATAGGCCGTTGGCGTCGCCGGCTTGATGATGACCGGTACCCCGGCCGCGAGGCTGGGGGCAATCTTCTCCAGCATGCCCCAGCAGGGAAAATTGAAGGCATTGATGTGTACCGACACGCCGGGCTTGGAGGTGAGGACATGGCGACCGAGAAAGCTGCCGCCCTTTGACAGGCGCTCGACATCCCCTTCCACCATGATGACATCGTTGGGCATTTCCCGGCTGACCAGGCTGGCATAGGTGAACACCGTGCCAATGCCGCCCTCGATGTCGACCCAGCCATCGGCGCGGGTCGCGCCGGTACGCGCCGACAGGGCGTAGAAATCTTCCTTGCGCTCCATCAGGTGCTTGGCCATGGCCTTGAGGGCTGCCGCGCGCTCATGGAAAGTCATCGCACGCAGGGCGGGCCCGCCGATGTCGCGGCCGTGGTGCACCATCGCCGCAAAGTCCACGCCCTCGCTGCTGACGTCGCAGACCGGCTCGCCGGTAACCGCGTCGCGTACGGTAACACCGCTACCCGTACCTTCCTGCCACTGGCCGCTGACATAACTTTGCAACTTCATGAAGCGCGTCTCCTGTATTATGCGTTGTGGGATTTACCCGACCCGGGTCACCGCCCGAGGCCGCCAATTATGATACACAATGATTACCTTCTGTAAAGCTTTATGTAATACTTCGAGGCTGTCACAAACAGCCCCGGACCACGACCGCAACAAGGAGAAAACATGACGGACAGCGCCGTACACTACGAACTGAATGCAAGCCTGGGGATCATCCGCATCGACAATCCGCCCGTGAATGCGCTGTCGCAAAGCGTGCGCGCGGGCATCATGCAATCACTGGAGCAGGCCCGCACCGACGACAGCCAGCTGCTGCTGATTCTCTGCGCAGGCAGGACCTTTATTGCCGGCGCCGACATTACCGAGTTCGGCAAGCCGCCCCAAGCGCCCAGCCTGCCCGATGTCATCACCGCCCTGGAAAACTTTTCCAAACCGGTGGCGGTGGCTCTGCACGGCACCGCTTTGGGTGGCGGCCTCGAGCTGGCGATGGCCTGCCACTACCGCGCAGCCCTCCCCGGCACCCGGCTGGGGCTGCCGGAAGTCAAGCTGGGCCTCCTGCCCGGTGCCGGCGGCACCCAGCGCCTGCCGCGGCTGGTCGGCCCCGAGCTGGCGCTGGAGATGATCAGCGGCGGCGCGCCGATCAGTGCCAAAAAAGCCCTGGAGTCGGGCCTGGTTGACCAGGTTCTGGAAGGCGAACTGGAGCCGGCGGCAATCCGCTGGACCCAAACCCTGCTGGCGGAAGCGGCACCGGTGCGACCCACGGGCGAACGTCCTGTCCCCGCCCCTGCCCAGGCCGATTTCCTGGACCGCCATCTACAACAAACCGCGCGCAAACACCGCGGCCAGCCGGCGCCGGGCTATATCGCCGAACTGGTGGAACTGGCCCTGAGCGCCAGCCTGGAAGACGGTCTCAAGCGCGAGCGGGAGTGCTTCCTGGCCTGCAAGGCATCGCCACAGTCCGCGGCCCTGCGCCACGTATTCTTTGCCGAGCGCGCGACCGGCAAGCTGCCCGACATCCCGGCGGACACCCCCCTGCGCCCGATCCGGCGCGTGGCAGTGATCGGTGCCGGTACCATGGGCGGCGGGATCGCCATGTGTTTCGCCAGCGCGGGCATTCCCGTGACCCTGGTGGAAACAACCCGGGACTACCTGGACAAGGGGCTGGAAAAAATTCGCCAGAACTACGCCAATTCAGTGAAGCGCGGTCGCTTCACGGCGGAGGCCGTGGCGGGCTGGCTGGACAACATCCAGGGTACGCTGGAGTACGAGGATCTCGCGGATGTGGACCTGGTGATCGAGGCGGTATTCGAAAACATGGCGGTAAAGCAGGAAGTATTCGGCAAGCTTGACGCCGCCTGCAAGCCGGGCTGCATCCTCGCAACCAACACCTCCTATCTCGATGTCAACGCCATTGCCGCCGCCACCAGTCGCCCCGCGGACGTTATCGGCGCGCACTTTTTCAGTCCCGCCAATGTCATGAAACTGCTGGAAGTCGTGCGTGCGGAAAAAACCGCTGCCGATGTGGTGCAGACGTTCATGAAGCTGGCTCGCACCATTGGCAAGATCCCGGTTGCGGTGGGGGTCTGCCATGGCTTCGTCGGCAATCGCATGCTGCGGGCCTATGCACGGCAGGCGCAGTTGCTGCTGCTGGAGGGTGCGACGCCGACACAGATAGATCAGGCCATGGAAAACTGGGGCATGGCCATGGGCCCGCTGGCGGTTGGCGACCTGGCCGGGCTCGACATCGGCTACCGCTCGCGCCGCGACCAGGGCATCGAGTCGCGCTCGGTGCTGGAGTCCGCACTCGCGGACACCCTGGTGGAGATGGACCGCCTGGGGCAAAAGTCCGGCGCCGGCTACTACCGCTACGACCCCGACACCCGGGCCCGCCAGGCCGACCCGGAAGTCGAACAGCTGCTGCGTGACATCGCAGCCGAGTGGCAAGTGCCGCAGCGGGAAATCGGTGACGAGGAGATTGTCGACCGGCTGATTCTCGCCCTGGTCAATGAGGGCGCCGCCATTCTCCAGGAGGGCATCGCGGCCCGGCCGAGCGATGTGGATATTGTCTATATCAACGGCTACGGCTTTCCCAGCTGGCGCGGTGGACCCATGTTCCATGCCGACAGCCTCGGCCTGGACGCCGTGATTGCGCGGCTGCGGGAATTGCGCGAACTCACCGGGGACGAGAGCTGGGAGCCGGCGCCGCTGCTGCAGGAACTGCTGGCCGCGGGCGACAGCCTGGGCTCGCTCAACAGCCGCGGCTGAGCCCCGGCGCCGCGCATCAGCGGCGCTTGTCGAACACGCGTTTGGCCTTGCCCTCGGAACGGGGAATCACGCCGGGGGCATGCGGCTTCACCGCGGTGGAAATCCCGATCATGGACTTGATGCGATGCTGCAGGGCCTGGGCCGCGCGCTGCATGTCACCCGCGGAGGATTCGCTGGCCATTTCCACGTGCACCTCCATCGCGTCCAGGTGCCCTTCCTTGGTGACTTCGATGAAGTAGTGCGGCGCGAGCCCTTCCACCGCCAGCAGCTGCTCCTCGATCTGGGTCGGGAAGACGTTGACGCCGCGGATAATCAGCATGTCATCGCTGCGCCCGGTAATCCTGGCCATGCGCCGCATGGTGCGGGCGGTACCGGGCAGCAGGCGGGTGAGGTCCCGGGTGCGATAGCGAATGACCGGCATGGCCTCCTTGGTGAGACTGGTGAACACCAGTTCCCCCTCCTCGCCGTCCGGCAGGACTTCACCGGTCTCCGGATTGATGATCTCGGGGTAGAAATGATCCTCCCAGATCGTTGGTCCATCCTTGCTTTCCAGGCACTCCTGGGCAACCCCGGGACCCATCACCTCGGACAGGCCATAGATGTCGACAGCGTCGAGGTTGAGCCGCTGCTCCATTTCCCGGCGCATGGCATCGGTCCAGGGCTCGGCGCCAAAAATGCCCGCGCGCAGTGACAACTTGCGGGTATCCACATTCTGCCGATCCATCTCGTCGGCGATATTCATCATGTAACTCGGGGTGACCATGATGATGTCCGGGTCGAAGTCGACAATCAGCTGGACCTGCTTCTCGGTCTGGCCACCGGACATCGGTATCACGGTGCAGCCGAGCCGCTCGGCACCGTAGTGGGCACCCAGACCTCCGGTAAACAGGCCATAGCCGTAGGAGACATGGACCTTGTCCGCGGCACGGCCGCCGGCGGCACGAATGGAGCGGGCCACGACATCTGCCCAGACGTCAATATCCCCCTGGGTGTAACCCACCACCGTCGGCTTGCCGGTGGTACCGCTGGAGGCATGCACTCGCACCACCTTGTCCATGGGTACGGCGAACATGCCGAACGGGTAGTTGTCGCGCAGGTCACTCTTGCCGGTAAAGGGAAATTTCGCCAGATCTTCCAGTGCCTGCAGGTCGTCGGGGTGAACACCGTGCTCGTCGAACTTCGCCCGGTACACCGGGGAGTGCTCGTAGGCGTGCTGGAGCGACTGGCGCAGGCGCTGCAGTTGCAGGCCGCGCAGCTCGTCGAGACTCGCTTTTTCAATGGGATGCAGTGGATCGAGACAGGGACTTTGACTCATGGGGACTCCGTGGTGGCAGGTCACGCGGATTATTGTGGCCGCAAATATAATACGTATTTGGCTGCCTCATCAATATTTATGTATCATTTTTGTCCACGCGCCGGTGCTGGGTTATCCGTGACAGGCGCTGTATCATGCCGCCTCCGGCTGCCGGGCCTGGGCGGCCGGTTCCGCAATTGAAGCTGAGAGGTAGACCCGTGGCACACCCGCCGGCCGTCAGGCGCCTGCTGGACACGTTCAGGACTCGCAAACCGATGCGCAGCACATCGCTGATCATCACCCTGTTTGGCGATACCGTATCCCAGCACGGGCACACCCTCTGGCTGGGAAGCCTGGTGCATGCGCTGGCGCCCCTGGGCGTGAACGAGCGGCTGGTGCGGACGTCCGTGTTTCGCCTGGTCAGGGAGGGCTGGCTGGAGGCCGAGCGGGTCGGGCGTCGCAGCTATTATCGCTTCACTGCCCATGGCAACGCCGAATACGAACGTGCCGCCCGGCGCATCTACGCGACCGAGGACACCAGCTGGGAGGGACACTGGCAAATCCTCATTCCCCTCGCCATTGCCGAATCCGATCGCGACGATTTTCGCCGCAGCCTGAACTGGCAGGGTTTCCGCGCGATAGCACCCGGCACCCTGGCCAAGCCCGGCAGCCCGGGCCAGGCCCTGCGGGAAACCCTCGAGGAATTCGACGCCAGTGACAAGGTGCTGCTGTTCGACGCCACCAGTTCCACCCTGGGCTCGGCCAGGCGCCTGCGACAACTGGTCCACGAAAGCTGGCAACTCGATGCCACCGCGGCAGCCTACCGTGCTTTCCTGGACAACTTCAGGCCCCTGCAACGCTGGGCGTCGCGACAACGGCGACTGGATCCCGAAGCGGCTTTCATCGTGCGTACCTTGCTGATTCACGACTTTCGCCGGGTCCTGCTGCACGACACCCCACTGCCGGAGGAACTGTTGCCGCCAGGCTGGCCCGGGGCCGAAGCCCTGGCCCTCACCGGCAGCTTGTATCAGGACCTGGCCGCGGCTTCCAGCGAATACATTACCGACAACCTGGAGGGCGGGAACGGACCGTTGCCCGCGGCTGGCGCCGGTTTCAGCGCCCGCTTCCCCAACCTCAGGCGCGGCTGACCCAAATCGCTCACAGGGTGAGCTCCTTCAATGGCCGGGTAGGAGCGCAGTCCCTGCGCGATCGCCCGCTGACGAGGTGAATGGCCGCGCAGCGGACAGAGAAGGTGGCCTGGGCCAGCGGGCTCCCACAAATCGCTCACAGAGTGGGTTTCCACAGGGGTGCCAGCAAGCGGCGCTTGCCATCGTGACTGAGTGCGATACCGGGCTCATCCAGATCCTTGCGGTCCCAGAGTTCGCAGGTGACCTGCTTGTGTTTCTGGTCCAGGCCCTCGCAGTAATTGCTGTAGCGGCAGACGATGACCTCGGCACCGCAGCCGGTCCGCACCTTTTCGAACCAGTCCGGATCCGCCAGGGCCTGCCGTGCCAGGCCGATAATATCCGCCTGGCCACGCTGCAGGATCTCTTCCGCGGCCTTGAAACCGAAAATCCCCCCGGCCACCACCAGTGGCGTCGCCAGGCCGGACTCGCGCAGGTGCTGGCGAATGCTCTCGACCGGGCCGATATTGCGGCCGAAGGGCCCCTGCTGGTCGGAAATATACCCCGGCATGCACTCGTAGCCGCTCTTGCCGGTGTAGGGATAGGCGGCCCACCCCACTTTCGGTTGCTTGGCGTCATCGAACTTGCCCCCCCGCGACAGCGACAGGAAGTCCATGCCCGCTGCCGCAAATTGATGGGCAAAGTAGCGGGCATCGGCCAGATCGCTGCCGCCGCTGACAATCTCGTCACTGAGGAAGCGGCAGCCCACCGCGAAGTCGGGGCCGGTTGCCTCGCGCACGGACTCATAGACTTCCAGCGGCAGCCTGACACGCTGCTCCCGGCTGCCACCGTAGCCATCATTGCGGGTATTGGTGGCGGAGAGGAATGAGGCCATGGTGTAGGCGTGAGCGTAGTGCAGCTCGACGCCGTCGAATCCCGCCTGCTGTGCTCTCGACGCGGCGCGGGCAAACAGACCGGGCAGCGTCTGCGGCAATTCCGCGATGGCCGGCACCTGGGTATCGGTGACCCGCTCCCGGTAGCCGTACTGCATGTCCTCCCACTCCTTGGCACTGAGCACCGCCTGCAGGGCCTCCGGGTCGAGCTCATGCAGGCGCTCGCGCACGCTTGCCTCAGGTGCATCCACGAGGTCGAGCGCCCGACGATGTGCCGGCGTGATCTGCAGAAAGCGGTCGAGAAATTTCCCGGGCTCCGGACGCCGCCGGATACTCAGGAAGTCGATCAGCTGGATCAGCAGCCGGGTCTCGCCACCGCTGGCCCTGCGCACGGTCTCGGCCAGCTTCGCCAGCCCGGGGATATAGCGATCGTCGCCGATGCGCAACAGGGGTCCGCTGGGGACATCCCGAATGCCGGTGGCCTCCACAACAATGACACCGGGCTTGCCCCGGGCAAAGCGCTCATACCATTGCAGGACATCGTCGGTCACCTCCCCTGCCTCGTTCGAGCGCCAGGGCACCATGGCCGGCACCCAGGTCCGCTGTGCCAGGCTCAGGGGACCCACCCGCAGGGGCGAGAACAGCAGGCTGGCTGCCGCCTCGGCCCGGTCCGGCCAGTCATCTTCAACGGCGGTATACTTGATTCTCTCGGGGGGCTTCCACATGGGTCAGGCTCCTGTTCACGACTGCAAAACATTTTAGGTCTAAAATGTTTTGCGCGCAAGCCAACCGGATAGGGCGCTTACTGCAGCCCCTGTTTCACCCGGTCCAGCAGCACCATGAGCTGCTCCACCTCCTTCGATTCGAGATGTCCCAACAGGCCAATCACCCACTGTTCGTGGCGCTGCGCCATGCGATTGAAAGCTTTGCGGCCCTTCGGCGTCAGCTTGACCATGAAGGTACGGCGGTTGTCCGGCAACGGGCTGCGATCCACCAGTCCTTCACTCACCAGTTGCGCGGCTATCCCGGAAACATTGCCACCGGAGACCATGAGCCGGCGCGACAATTCCCCCATGGTCAGGCCCTCCGGTACGCGCTGCAACTGGGCCAGGAAATCGAAACGCGGCAAGGTGGTGTCGAACTCCTCGCGCAGGGCGCCCCGCAGGCGCGACTCAATGAGGCTGGAACAGGTCAGCAAGCGCAACCAGAGCTTGATCGAATGATGATCATCCTCATGCAGCCGGGTTTCGTGATCCAGGTGCTCGGCAGTGGAAGATTCACTGGCCACCGGACACTCCATATATTTTAAGCATAAAATGTTTGCGCTATACTGGGGATTCGCTTTAAGCTTAAACTATTGTTATCAATCTGGCGAGCAGTCGCCGTGCCCCAATGGGCCTGTTGGAGAGTCGTATGAAGATAGTCTGTCTCGGTGGTGGCCCATCCGGGCTGTATCTGGCAATTTGCATGAAGCTGCACAACCCGTCCCACGAGGTCGCGGTCTATGAGCGCAACCGGCCCGACGACACTTTTGGCTGGGGGGTGGTTTTCTCCGACCAGACCGTCGACAACCTGCTGCAGACCGACCCGGTCAGCGGCCAGCGCATGGTCGACGAATTCATCCATTGGGACATGATCGACTGTCACTTCAAGGGTGAGGTCCAGCGTTCCGACGGCCACGGCTTTATCGGCCTGGGGCGCAAGCGCATGCTGCAGATGCTGCACGAGCGCTGCCGCGAACTGGGCGTGGAGCTGCACTTCGAAACCGAGTTTTCTCCCGAGGACGTCGACACCCGCTTCGCCGATGCCGATGTGATTGTGGCTTCCGACGGCCTCAACTCGAAAATCCGCAACAGCGACCTCGAGACCTTCGACTGCAACATTGATGTGCGCAGCAACAAGTTTGTCTGGCTGGGCACCAAGCAGACATTCAGGGATGCCTTTACCTTTATCTTCGAAGAAACCGAGCACGGCTGGATCTGGGCCCACGCCTACCAGTTTGACCAGGACACTTCGACCTTCATTGTCGAATGCAATCCCGATGTCTACGACGCCTTCGGCTTCGAGCACATGAGCCACGAGGAGAGCGCGGAAACCTGCCGGCGGATCTTTGCCGACTATCTCGATGGCCACGAACTGCTCACCAACTCCGCCCATATCCGCGGCTCGGCCTGGATCAACTTCCCCGCCGTTCTCTGCCGCAACTGGGTCAAGGACGACCGCATCGTGCTCATCGGCGACGCCGCCCACACCGCCCACTTCTCCATTGGCTCCGGCACCAAGCTGGGGCTGGAAGACGCCATTTCGCTGGCGCAGCACCTGAACTCCGGGGCGCCGGTGCCGGAGGCATTGCGCGCCTATCAGGAAGAGCGTGAAATCGATGCCCTGCGGCTGCAGAACAGTGCCCGCAATGCCATGGTCTGGTTTGAAAACGTACCGCGCTATGCCCGTGCGCTGGATCCGATGCAGTTCAACTACTCCATGCTCACCCGCAGCCAGCGCGTCAGCCACGAAAACCTGCGCCTGCGCGACAAGGCCTGGCTCGAAAGCATGGAGAAGCACCTGGCCCGCCAGGTTCTGGGAGAGCAATGTAACGAGGCCATTCCGCCGATGTTCCTGCCCTGGAAGCTGCGCGACATGTCCCTGATCAACCGGGTGGTGGTCTCGCCCATGTCCATGTACAGCGCTGTCGACGGCCTGCCGGACGACTGGCATCTGGTGCACTACGGCAGCCTCGCCAAGGGCGGTGCCGGTCTCGTCTACACCGAGATGACCGATGTCTCCCCCGAAGGCCGCATCACCCCCGGCTGCGCCGGCATCTGGAATGATGAACAGGAAGCTGCCTGGACCCGGATCGTGAACTTTGTACATCAACACAGCCAGGCCAGGTTCGCCCTGCAGCTGGGCCACGCCGGCCCCAAGGGCGCCACCAAGGAGCCCTGGAAGTGGGATCCGGCGATCCTCGACGAACCGCTGCCAAAGGAAGAGCAGTGGCCGCTGCTCTCGGCCAGCGCCCTGCCCTACGACAGCTACAGTCCCGTGCCCGCCGCCATCAACCGGCAGCAGATGGACGAGGTCAGGGATCAGTTTGTCGAGGCCACCCGCCGCGGCGCCCGCGCAGGCTTTGACATGCTGGAACTGCACGCCGCCCACGGCTACCTGATTTCCGCGTTCATTACGCCGGTCCTGAACAAGCGCGAGGACGAGTACGGCGGCAGCCTGGAAAACCGTCTGCGCTATCCGCTGGAAGTGTTCCGCGCCATGCGCGAGGCGTGGCCCGCCGACAAGCCCATGTCGGTGCGCATTTCCGCCCATGACTGGATGGGAGCGGACGGCAACACGGAGGATGATGCGGTCGCCATTGCCCGCGCCTTCCGCGATGCCGGCGCCGACATCATCGATGTCTCCAGCGGCCAGGTGTCCCACGCTGCCAAACCACTGCCCGGGCGCATGTTCCAGACTCCCCTCTCCGACCGCATCCGCAACGAGGGCGGCATGGCCACCATGGCCGTGGGCAACATCTACGAGCTCGACCACGTCAACAGCATCATCGCCGCCGGCCGCGCGGACCTGGTCTGCCTGGCGCGGCCGCACCTGGCGGACCACAGCTGGACCCTGCGCGCCGCGGCGGAACTGGGCTATCGCGGTATCGGCGTAGCGGAACCGCACCAGTACTTCCTCGGCTTTCGCCAACTGCACACCAACCTGCAGCGAGCGCAGGAAATGGCGGCCCCGCTGTGAAGCATGCGCTGGTAACCGGGGCGGGCAGCGGCATCGGTGCCGCCATCGCCCGCAGCCTGCTGGACCAGGGTTACCGCGTCAGCCTGCTGGGCCGCCGCCTGCAGGCCCTGCAGGCGACCGTGGCGGACTACCCCGAACGGCACCACTGCGCCACCTGCGATATCACCGACCCGGAGCAGGTCAGCAGCGCCTTCAGCACCGCGACCGACGCCCTGGGCCCCATCGACATCCTGGTGAACTGCGCCGGCGCGGCACCCACCAATCCCTTCCACAAGATGCCCGCCACGCAATGGCAGCAGGTCATCGACGTCAACCTGAACGCCGTTTACCACTGCTGTGCCCAGGTGGTCGGCGACATGCGCAGCCGCGGCTGGGGACGGATCATCAACATTGCCAGTACGGCCTCGCTGAAGGGCTACGCCTACGTCAGCGCCTACTGTGCGGCCAAGCACGGTGTGCTGGGCCTGACCCGCGCCCTGGCGCTGGAACTGGCGCAGAAAGGCGTCACCGTGAATGCCGTTTGCCCCGGCTACACCGATACTGACATCATCCGCACTGCCGTCGCCGGGATTGTCGACAAGACCGGGCGCACGGAGACCGAGGCGCTGCGCACGTTTACCGACACCAATCCCCAGGGTCGCCTGATCGAGCCGCAGGAGATCGCCGATACGGTACTCTGGCTGTGCACCGACTCCACACGCTCGATCACCGGCCAGGCGCTGTCGATCAGCGGCGGCGAAACCGGCTGAGGCCGCAGAATTTAACAAGCAGACAGGACTCGACATGCAAACCACGCAATTCGCTGACTACACCGCCACTCACTTCCTGTGGGAGGCCACCGACGGCGTCGCCACCATTACCCTGAACCGGCCGGAGCGCAAGAATCCGCTGACCTTCGACTCCTACGCCGAACTGCGCGACCTGTTCCGCGGCCTGGTCTATGCCCAGGACATTCACGCGGTGGTGATCCGCGGCGCCGGTGGCAACTTCTGCTCCGGGGGCGATGTCCACGAAATCATCGGGCCGCTGACCAAGATGAACATGCAGCAATTGCTGGCCTTTACCCGCATGACCGGGGACCTGGTCAAGGCGATGCGCGCCTGCCGGCAGCCGGTCATCAGCGCCGTCGAGGGTATCTGTGCCGGCGCCGGCGCCATCATCGCCATGAGCAGCGACCTGCGCTACGCCGCCGCGGATGCCAAGGTGGCCTTTCTGTTCAACCGGGTCGGTCTCGCCGGCTGCGACATGGGCGCCTGTGCCATTCTGCCGCGTATCATCGGCCAGGGTCGGGCCAGTGAGCTGCTCTACTCCGGGCGTTCCCTGAAAGCCGACGAAGGCGAGCGCTGGGGCTTTTTCAACAGCGTCAGCGACGACCCCTACGGCGCCGCCATGACCATGGCCCAGGCCATCACCCGCGGCCCGACCTTTGCCAATGGCATTACCAAGACCCAGCTGCAGCAGGAATGGAACATGTCCGTGGACCAGGCCATCGAGGCCGAGGCCCAGGCCCAGGCCCTGTGCATGCAGACCGGGGATTTCGTCCGCGCCTACAACGCCTTCGTGGAAAAAAAGAGCCCGGTGTTCGAGGGCAACTGAGGAGAACCACCATGAGTGACAGCAGCTATCTGCAGTGGCCGTTCCTGGAACCGGCGCACCGTGAACTGGCGGCGGCGATCGATGCCTGGGCCAGCGCCCATATTCCGGCGCTGGTGGCGCGGGAGCACGAGGACCTCGACGGCACCTGCATCGGCCTGGTCCGCGCTCTGGGCGAAGCCGGCTTTACCCGCTACGCGGTGCCCGCCAGCGGTGGCGGCAAGCTGGACAAGCTCGACGTCCGCAGCCTCTGCCTGATCCGCGAGACCCTCGGCCGCCACCACGCGCTGGCGGATTTCGCCTTCGCCATGCAGGGCCTGGGCAGTGGCCCGGTATCCCTGTTCGGCACCCCGGCCCAGCAGCAGCGCTTCCTGCAGCCGGTGGCGGCCGGCCAGGCCCTGGCGGCCTTCGCCCTGTCCGAAGCCGAGGCCGGCTCCGACGTCGCCGCCATGAGCTGCAGCGCCCGCCAGGACGGCGACAGCTATGTACTCAACGGCGAGAAAACCTGGATCTCGAACGGCGGCATCGCCGATTTCTATACCGTGTTTGCCCGCACTGGCGAAGCCCCGGGCGCCAAGGGCATCAGCTGCTTCGTGGTCCCGGCGGACACCCCCGGCTTCGAAGTGGTGGAACGGATTGACCTGGTCGCCCCCCACCCCCTCGCTACCCTGCGCTTCAGCGACTGCCGGGTGCCCGCGGAGAACCGGGTCGGCGAGCCCGGCCGCGGCTTCGGCATCGCCATGGCGACCCTGGACGTGTTCCGCTCCACGGTGGCTGCCGCCGCCCTCGGCATGGCGCGCCGGGCCCTGGATGAAACCCTGGCCCATGTCACCACCCGCAAGCTGTTTGGCGGCACCCTGAGCGAACTGCAGCTGGTGCAGGGCAAACTCTCGGACATGGCCCTGGCCATCGACAGCAGCGCCCTGCTGGTCTACCGCTCGGCTTGGACCAAGGACTGTGTCGCCGACCGGGTTACCCGGGAAGCGGCCATGGCCAAGCTGCACGCCACCGAGTCGGCCCAGCTGGTCATCGATGCCGCGGTACAGCTGCACGGCGGCAAGGGGGTGACCAGGGGCAATATCGTCGAGTCGCTGTATCGGGACATTCGCGCCCTGCGCATCTACGAGGGCGCCTCCGAGGTCCAGCAGACCATCATCGCGCGCCAGGCGCTGGCCGCGTTTGCGGATGCCTGAGCCGCGGTCACAGGGAACATGGACGACCGCTACCGGGATGGTTTAAGGTAGCGCCGCCGGATCCTGCACTGCCGCCTCGCGGGGCCCGTTCCCGCAGTCGCACAGGAAGCCGACCACATGACCCGATACTGGCAGGACATCCAGCCCGGCGAGCAGTTCGAGACCGGGCAACTCAGCCTGGGCAAGCAGGATATCCTGGACTTCGCCGCCGAATTCGACCCGCAGCCCTACCACCTTGACAGCGAAGCCGCCGCCGACTCCATTTTTGGCGGCCTGTGCGCCAGTGGCTGGCAGGTAGCCGCGCTGATGATGCGGCTGTTGACCGACGCCCTGCACCGACAGGCGGTGCCGGTGCAGGGTGTCGCTGCCGTCCCCGCGATGCGCTGGAAAATGCCGGTATTCGTCGATGACACACTTTCGGCCCGGGTCACGGTCACGGGCCGCGAGGCGACCTCCCGGCTCGGCGGCGCCGGCAGTGTGGATCTGGATGTGGTGGTAGTGAACCAGCACGGCAAGCCGGTGATCGAGCTCAGCACCCGCCTGCTGGTCGCCATGGAGGAGCCCGTCAATGCAGAATAGACCCTATATTCGCAGCCGCTGGTTCGAGGACATTCCCCTGGGCGAATTCCACGTCTTTGGCTCGCACACTTTCAGCGAACTGGAAATCATCGAATTCGGGCGCAAATACAGTCCGGAGGCCTACCACACCGATCCGGTGGCGGCACTGGATACGCCCTGGCGCGGCCTGGTCGCTCCCGGCTGGCAGCTCACCGCCATGTGGATGAAGATGATGGTCGGCTACATGGAGAGCTTTGCCCGCGGCGTGCAGGACGGAAGACGCAACGGCGCCGGCATGGGCCTGCAGGACCTGGAGTGGTTCCTGCCGGTGCGGCCGGGGCACACGATCACCTATACCTACGAGGTCATCGACAAGCCCGACCGCGTCATCCGCGACCGCTGGGGCATCATCAAGAGCCGCAACGAAGCCTTCAACCAGTACAACGAGCGGGTCATGCGCTTCACCATCGACATCCTCGCGGAGCGCAACCCGGAAAGCCTGAAGTAATCGCGCCTAAGCGGCCAGGGCCCGGGTAAAGGCCCGGCCCTCGTCGTCTGCCAGTGCCGCTTCGCGCAGGGCCGCAATACTGTCCGCAGACACGGTGCCACCTGCCGCATGGGCCAGTATGGCCTGCATTTGCGCGGTGGTGCGTGCCCGGGTGTCACCGTAACCCTTCACCAGGCGGCCACATTCCACCAGCTCCAGTGCCAGGGCCCGATCGCGACCGGCGGCATCCCGCACCGCCTGCAGCCAGCCCTGGATCAGGGCGTGCTCGTGGCTGTAGCCCAGGGTCGACCGGCGCCAGCGACGCAGGCCCGCCAGCGTGCGCAGCATCAGAAACACCGGGATGGTGTCGGTGCGCAGGCGCTTGCCGCCGGTGAACCAGCCCAGTACCCGCCGGCAACCCGGGGAAGCCTGTACCCGCTGCCCCAGCGCCCTCGGCATCAGCGCGCACATTTCCTCCACCCGGGGACGGAAGAATTCGGTGACCGCGAACAGCTGATCCGGCTCGGCCTGAACCTCCGTCCTGATCTTCGCCATGCGCTCGGACCGGGTCTTGAGCTGGGCCACCCGCGGAATGTCCTCGTAGCACATCCACAGGGCCAGGTAGCGACCGCACTCCCGCACCAGGGCGTGGTCGTCATCGCCGGCATCCAGTGCCAGCACTGTTTCGAGCTCGTCCAGGTACTGGTGGGCATAGGCGTAGTCCTGGTAGTCCACCAGCTTCTGCAATCCCAGGTAGAGAATTTCGTGGCAGGCCGCCGGAAACGCCCGCAGTCGTTGCAGCAGGGCCTCTCCCCTGGCGGTAGTCGCCGCGGGCAACTGGAACCTGTCCGCTGCGGGCGCCGCCGCTGGCGGTGGCTGGAACTGCTCCACGCCCCGCGACCGGGCGCGCTCGTAGCTGGCCTCGAAGGCGGCCAGATTGCTCGCTACCGCTTTGCCGGTGGCGCTGATGACAGCGCGGTAACTGTCCTTGGCAAAGGGCAGCACACCGGCGCCGGCCAGGGCGCCGAGCAGCACTGAGGAAATGACGGTGCCGTGGGCATTGGCCAGGGCCAGCATGTCGTAATGGATGTAATCCCGGGCGTACTGCCCGGCCACGGCCTGCAGCACACTGGCATCGACGATGCCATCACCGAGATGCTCCTTTTCAGTTATACCGTAGACCCTGTGGTCGGAAGCAATCAGGGTGGTGCGCCCGGGGGTGACGAAACCGCGTTGCACCATGCGCCCGGCCTCGGCGATTTCCGAGGCGATGGCGATATCGATGTCGCCCTGGGCGGGAAACAGTGACATCACTGGCAGGGCATCCCCCGGCAGGGCATCCCGGGGGAACAGTTCCAGATAGTAGATGGTGGCACCGGTACGCTGGGCGACCCCCGCCAGCGAGGTCGACTGACAGAGCCAGCCCTCGCGGTCGGCGACGTCGATGACCCAGTTGGTCAGTACCCCGCCGCCCTCGCCCCCCAGCGCGGCGAGAATCATGTTGATGGTTCCGGAGGTGTTGGTCACAGCGCGGTCTCCAGTTGCCGGCGGGCGGTGCGGGCCTGCAGCCAGCCAATCACCGCGCGGCGCACCCTCGCTACAGTCCTTTCCAGCCGGCCGGGGTTGTAGACCAGGTCGACGCGGGCAAAGGACGGACACAGGATCGCGGCGTGGGCGTTGCTGCCACAGACGCCACAGCCGACACAGCTGTTGTCGACATAGGTGACCGGGTCCCGGCGCAGGGGGTCGGGATTGGGCTTGATGGTCAGTGAAGGACAGCCGGAAATGCGAATACAGGCGTGGTCGCCGGTGCAGGTGTCACTGTCGACCACAAAGCGCGCTCGCAGCGTGCGCTTGCCGTCGTTGATGGACTGCTTCATCAGCGGCTTGATGCGCCGCTGCCGGTTCAGCATGCACTCGCCTTCCGCCACAATCACCTTCAGGCCCGGTTCCCGGGTGGTCAGCGCTTCGCGCAGGGTGTCCATCATGGTGTCGACGCTGTAGGTGCTGACCGTGCGCAGCCAGCGCACGCCGGCGCCACGGCAGGCCGCCTCGATGGACTGGGCGTCGGTGCGGCTGGCGGAAGCGGCGTCCAGGGTGGTGGCAATGATCTGGTTCGGCTCCACCATGGAGGGTATGTCCTGGCCACCGGTGGCAGCGGAGTAGCCGTTGTCGACAATCACCAGGATGCCGTCGTGCTTGTTGAAGACCGCGCTGGTCACCCCGCTGGTGAGGCCGTTGTGCCAGAAACCGCCGTCGCCCATGATGCTGATGGACTTGTGCGGCAGGCTGTGGCGAATACCGGAGGAGCTCGCCAGTGACAGGCCGTAGCCCATGATGGTGTTGCCCAGGTTGAAAGGCGCCAGGGTAGCGAAGGAATGACAACCGATGTCGGAGCTGATGTGGAACGGGCCGAGTTCCTTCTGCACCTGCTTGATTGCCGAGAACAGGGGTCGCTCGGGGCAGCCGGTGCACAGACCCGACGGTCGCGGCGGCACATTGGCCAGCAGTGCCTGCTGGTCTTCCTCGGTCAGTGGATTGCGCAGGGCCTCGACTTCGGTTGCCGACAGCGCCAGGGTGATGGCAGGCGCTGCCTGCTCGAGAAAACGGGTAATCCCCTCCAGGGTAACCTGGCCTGTGTATTCGCCGGCCATGGGCATGATGCCCTTGCCGCAAATCCGGGTATCGATTTCCGCCCGCCGCAATACCGTGTGGATACCCTGCTCCACATACTCCGGCTGTCCTTCCTCCAGCACCAGCACCTGGTCCTTGTCGCGACAGAATTCGACCAGTTCGTCCGGAACCAGCGGGTAGGCCACATTCATTACATAGAGCGGAATGTCGGTGTTGCCAAAGGGATCCGCGAGACCCTGGCGCTGGAGCGCACGAATAACCGTGTTGTAGGTGCCGCCCTGGAGAATGATCCCGACCTGCTGGTGCTGGCCGGGGAAGACTTCATTGAGCTTGTGTTCACGGATGTAATCCAGCGCCGCGGGCAGGCGCAGATCGATCTTCTCCCGCTCCTGGGCGTAGACATGTGGCGGCAGGATGATCTTTTCCGGCTCCCGCCTCGGTGCCACCGGATTGCGGTCGCTGAAACCCGGCGCGACATTGTCGCGGGCCACAAACTCCCCGGTCACGTGGCAGCCGCGGATCCGCATCATGTAGAAAATCGGCGTATTGCTGGCCTCGGACAGGCCAAAGCCGTGCTCCACCATGTCGACGATGCTGGGCAGGTTGGGCCGCGGGTCCAGCAGCCACATCTGCGCCTTCATCGCAAAGGCATAGGTGCGTTCCTGCATGATGCTGGAACCTTCACCATAGTCCTCGCCGACGATCACCATGGCGCCGCCGACCACACCCGAGGAGGCCAGGTTGGACAGGGCATCGGAGGCCACGTTGGTGCCCACCGTGGACTTCCAGGTCACGGCGCCGCGCAACGGGTAGTTGACCGAGGCGCTGAGCATGGCTGCGGCCGTGGCCTCGCTGCCACTGGCCTCGAAGTGAACGCCCAACTCGCCCAGGATCTCGCGGGCATCGTTGAGCACATCCATCAGGTGGGAAATCGGTGAGCCCTGGTAGCCACCGACATAGGAGACACCGGATTGCAGCAGCGCCTTGGTAATGGCGAGGATACCCTCGCCGCGAAACACCTCACCGTCACCGGCGCGCAGCTTCAGGACTTCCTCGGCAAACGAACGTTCGGCCATGGCGCGATCAGCTCCCGGGAACCAGGGCGAGCACCCTGACCGGACTGCCGGATCCTTCGCGGATCTTCAGTGGCGCGGCGATCAGGATGGCGCCAGTGGCAGGCAGCAGGTCGAGATTGCACAGGCTCGCCAGGCCACACTTGTTGGCCCCGTGCATGAGATTGTGGCAGGGGAAGATGGGCTCCTGGGCCGAGGCCTGGCCACAGTCGGTGCCCACGGTCTCGACCCCGACGCCGATAACATCGCGCTCCTCGGCGAGAAACGCCACCGTCGCCGGATCCCAGCCCGGTGTGTGACAACCGTCCCCGTGCTGGTTGAGATAGCCGTCGGTACCCACCTTCTTCGACCAGTCAGTGCGATAGAGAACCCAGGCACCTGCCGGGATCTCGCCGTGACGCGCTTCCCAGTCGCGGATAAAATCCACCGTCATGAGAAAGTCGGGGTTCGCCTCCGCCTCCGCAACCGCGTCAATCACCACTGCGGGGGCGACGAAACGCTCCGGAGGCAAGGTATCGGTGGCGTGGTTCTCGTGGTCCTTGCCCGTCACCCAGTGAATGGGCGCGTCAAAGTGGGTGCCGGTGTGCTCGCCGCAGCGCAGGTTGTTCCAGTACCAGGCCGGACCCTTTTCATCGTAGCGGGAGATGGTCTCCATGCTGAAGGGCCAGGACTCGCCCCAGCCAAACTCGGTGGGCAATGGCAGGGTAGGCGTTTCCGGTGACAGTGTCGCGGTCAGGTCCACGATCCTGACACCTCCGGTGAGCAGTGCCGATGCCAGATCCTTGAGCAGGTCTGTGGTCATGTGTCTTCTCCCTGTTGATTCCGCCCGGGCAAAAAAGATACTTGCGCTTGATGCTGGATTATATTTTAGGCTTAAAATATAATCCAGCGCAACGCGGAAATATTATGGAGCACAGGATATGAACACTACTCTACTGCCCGAGGGCTGGCCAAGACCCCGAGGCTATGCCAATGGCATACTGGCCAAGGGCACGGAAACCATCTACGTGGGTGGTCAGATCGGCTGGAATGCGCAGTGCGTGTTCGAAACCCATGACTTCATTGGCCAGGTGAAGCAGACATTGCTGAATATCTGTGCGGTGCTGGAAGCCGCGGGCGCCGGTCCCGAGCACATCACCCGCATGACCTGGTTCATTACCGACAAGCAGGCCTATGTCAGCCGCCTCGCCGAGCTCGGCCCGGTGTACCGGGAGGTCATCGGCAAGCACTTCCCGGCGATGAGCGTGGTTGCAGTGACAGCGCTGATTGAAGACGAAGCACAGGTGGAAATCGAGGTGACAGCGGTCAAGTGAACCAGGGACAGGAACAGCGTGTGAACAGCGTCTACCAGGTATTTGCGGATACTGCCGCGAGAGCAGGTGGCAATCCTTTCCTGCACATCCCGCTGCAGGCATCCAGGGCCTATAGCGACGGGCCCGTGGATCTCACTTACCGGCAGGCACTGGATGCAATAGACAGGCTCGCAGTGCACTACCGAACTGCCGGCTATGGCTATCCGCTGCGGGTCGCGCTGATGCTGGACAACCGCGCCGAATTCTTCCTCCACTGGCTGGCCCTCAACAGTCTCGGCTGCAGCGTGATCCCGGTAAGCAGGGACATGCAGGACGAGGAGATCGCCTACTTCCTGAGCCACGGCGAGGCCGCCCTGCTGGTGGCCCTGCCGGATCTGCTGCCGCGGCTGGCAACGCTGTGCGCGAACCTGGAAGCACCCATCCCCGTTGGCGATTGCAACCGCACCGAGGCGCTTGCCGCGGTTACCGGCGCCACGGCCGCTGGCGACCCTCCCGGTGACGTGGAGTGCGCCCTGCTGTATACCTCGGGCAGCACCGGCAAGCCCAAGGCCTGCATTCTCGACAACAGCTACTTCCTCTATGCCGGCGAGTGGTACAACGCCCTCGATGGCCTGGCTGCCTTGCGCCAGGGCCAGGAGCGCCTGCTGACACCCCTGCCCCTCACCCACATGAATGCCATGGCAGTGTCGAGCATGGCGATGATCATGAGCGCGGGCTGCATCGTGCAGCTGGATCGCTTCCACCCCCGGGAGTGGTGGCAGACCGTGCGCGAGAGCCGCGCCACCATTGTCCACTATCTCGGGGTGCTGCCCGCGATACTGCTGGAGCTGCCGCCGGCTGCAGATGACAACTGCGGCGACCAGATCCGGTTCGGGTTCGGTGCCGGCGTCAATCCGCGCCACCACGCCGTGTTCGAGGAGCGCTTCGGCTTCCCTTTGCTGGAAGCCTGGGCGATGACGGAATCCGGCGTCGGCGGCAGCATCATTGCCAACCATGAGCCGCGCCATGTCGGCAGCTGCTGCTTTGGCAGGGCACCAGACAGCCTGGAATACCAGCTGGTGGACGAGAACAGGCATCCCGTGCCCACCGGCGAACCGGGGGAGCTGCGGGTGCGGGCCGCGGGTCCTGATCCGCGCCGGGGCTTCTTCTCCGGCTACCTGAAAAACCCGGAAGCCACCGCGGAAATCTGGCAGGATGGCTGGCTCAATACCGGCGATGTGGTACGCGAGGGCCCCGATGGCAGCCTGTTTTTCGTTGACCGACGCAAGAACGTGATCCGCCGCTCCGGGGAAAACATCTCGGCGCTGGAAGTCGAAGCGGCCCTGCTGTCGCACCCGGCCATCAGCCAGGTGGTGGTGACCGCAGTGCCCGATGAACTGCGTGGCGACGAGGTCGCCGCGGCCGTGATCGCGAGTGCACCGACGGCAGACAGGGCAACCCTGGCCGCGGACATCGTGCGTCACTGCCTGGAGCAGCTGGCTTACTACAAGGCACCGGGCTATGTGCTGTTCTGCGACGAGCTGCCGGTTACCGCCTCCAACAAGCCGCGCCGGGGCGAGGTCAAGACCCTGGCAAGGGAACGGGTGGCCGCGGGCGACTGCGTCGATACCTGCGCACTGAAGAAACGCCGGGGGGCCTCATGAAAGACTATGCCGGCGTTGCGCTGACCACACCGGTCAGTTTCGGCTATGCCCGGCAGAGTCCGCGCGGGGCGGCCTGGTTCATCGGCAGTACCCTGCGCCGGATGCTGGCGGCGTCGGGCCTGGGCCCGGATGACATTGACGGCCTGGCGGTGTCGAGCTTTTCCCTGGGTGCCGACTCCGCCATCACCCTGACCCAGCATTTCCAGCTGAGCCCGCGCTGGATCGAGCAAATGCCCTACGGCGGCGCCTCCGGCATCCTCGCCCTGCGCCGCGCCGCCCGCGCCATCCAGGCCGGCGACGCCGAGATCATCGCCTGCATCGGTGGCGACGGTGCCGCCCACCGCTCTTTCGAGGCCACCGCCGCCAACTTCAGCAATTTCACCATCGACGCCTCCTTTCCCTACGGCGGCGGCGGCCCCAACGCCGCCTTTGCCATGATTACCCGGCGCTACATGGACGACTTCGGTGCCCGCCGCGAGGATTTCGGCGCCATCTCGGTAGCCCAGCGCTACAACGCCAATCACTACCCCGACGCCCTGCTGGGCCACAAGACCCTGAGCCTGGAACAGTATCTGGCGGCGCGCCCCATCGCCGCGCCCCTGCATCTGCTGGACTGTGTCATGCCCTGCGCCGGCGGCGAGGGATTCCTGATGATGTCCGAGGAACGGGCCCGGTCCCTGGGACTGGGCTGGTGCCGGATCCTGGCCGCGGATGAGCTCCACAACGCCCATCGCGATGACGACATCCAGCTGCGCGGTGGCTGGACCGAATATGCCGAGCGACTCTGGAACCGGGCGGGCTTCGGGCCGGATGAGGTCGACATGCTGCAGACCTACGACGACTACCCGGTGATCAGCATGCTGCAGATGGAAGACCTCGGCTTCTGTACCAAGGGCGAGGCGCCGGGCTGGGTACAGGACACGGACCTGCGGTTTGACGGCAGCGGCCCGCAAGCCCGCAAGCTGCCCCACAATACTTCGGGGGGCCAGCTCTCCGTGGGCCAGGCGGGCGCCGCCGCAGGCTACCTCGGCGTGGTGGAGAGCCTGCGCCAGCTCACCGACAGCGCTGGCCGCAACCAGGTGCCACAGGCGCGCCACGCCATGGTCAGCGGTTTCGGCATGATCAACTACGACCGCGGGCTGTGCTCCGCCGCGGCCATCCTGGCAAGGAGTGAGCGATGAGTACCACGCCCACCATGCGGAGCCGGCTGAAGCTGAACCGGCCCTCGCTGCGCAAGCTGGCGCGCCCGCCCAAGCAACGCACGCCGCTGGGCACTGATTTCAATGCCGCCAACCTGCCGGTGGCACTGGCCCTGCAGCACTGTCGCGACTGTGGCAGCGTGCAGTATCCCTCCCGGGAACTGTGCCAGCGGTGTCTCGGCGACGCCCTGGTGTGGCGCCCCACGCCCGGCAGCGGGCGCCTGGTCAGCAGGATCGAGCTGCATCACAGCCTCTGGGAATACTTCAAGCGGCGCCTGGTGGAAAAACCCTGGCCGGTGGCCAGTGTGCGCCTGGATTGCGGGGCTATCGTCTTTGCCCATCTGGCACTGGAAACCTTTGCTGCCGACACGCCGGCGACCCTGGCCGCGGATACCGCGGTGCAGGTCTTCACCCATACCGACTGTTCGCTCAATGCGGTCATGATCGCGGTGGCAGCGGATACCCCCATCGCCAGCCGCAGCCAGCGCCATGCAATCGCCGCCGGGCTCGGCCTGCTCGAACCCGCCATCAACCCCGAGGGCATCTGACATGCAAGCTGCGCACAAAACGATAGTCGTCACCGGTGGCAGCACCGGTATCGGCGCCGCCATCTGCCGCGCGTTTCTCGACGCCGGCCACGAGGTGGTCAACCTGGCCCGGCGGCCGCTGGAACTGGATCACGCCCGCCTGCGCAATATCGAACTGGATCTCAGTGATCGCGCCGCCACGGCAGCGATCGCACAACAGCTGGCACAGGAGCACGAGGTCACCAGCCTGGTGCACAATGCCGGCCTGATCCGCCCCAACCTGCTGCCGGAGGTAAAACTGGAGGACTACGACTACCTGTCCCAGGTGCATATTGGCGCGGCCATAACCCTGAGCCAGGCGTTCCTGCCCGGCATGCAGGCCCGGCACTTTGGCCGCATCATCCTCATCACCTCGCGCGCCGCCCTCGGTCTGCAGACCCGCACCAGCTATTCCGCGACCAAATCCGGGATGATGGGCATGGCGCGCACCTGGGCCCTGGAGCTGGGGGAATACGGCATCACCGTCAACACGGTGGCGCCGGGCCCCATCAGCGCCACCGAGATGTTCCACGAAGTCATTCCCGAAGACAGCCCGAAACTGGACAGCATGGCCCGCAGCATTCCGGTCCGGCGCCTGGGCCTGCCGGCGGATGTCGCCCGGGCCGTCAGCTTTTTCAATGATCCGGACAACGGTTTCGTGACCGGGCAGACCCTGATGGTCTGCGGCGGCGCCAGCCTGGGTTCACTGTCCCTGTAAACGGAGGCATATCATGACGAAAGATGTGAGCAAGGAAGAACTCGCCGGCCTGGTGCAGCCAACCCGGCTGCACAAGCGCCTGTACCTGGACCCGGACATCTTCGAACTGGAGATGGAGCGGATCTGGGGCCAGGCCTGGATCTTCATCGGCCACGAGTCCCAGGTTCCCAACCCCGGTGACTTCTTCACTACCAATATCAATCACAAGATCCCGGTGGTGATGGTGCGCGACAAGACGGGCAGCGTACATGTGCTGCACAACCGCTGCGGCCACAAGGGCGCCAAGCTGGTGGAGAGTCGCCAGGGCAACGTCCGCGGCGCCTTCCGCTGCCCCTATCACGGCTGGACCTTCCGCCACGACGGCGGCCTGCTGAAGATCCCCAACGAGAGTGGCTACGACGGCACCGGCTTCGACAGCAGCGATCCCTGCTACAGCATGCAGTCCGTGACCCAGGTCGAAAGCTACCGGGGCTTTGTCTTCGCCACCCTGTCCAGTGCTGCGCCGGACCTGAAGACCTGGCTCGGCGGCGCGGTCGACTGCCTGGACAACCTCTGCGACCGCGCCCCGGAGGGTGAAGTGGAAGTGGCCGGCGGCGTGTTGCGCTACGAACACCAGTGCAACTGGAAGTTCATTCTGGAAAACCTGAACGACACCATGCACCCGATGGTGGTGCACCAGTCCGTGGTGCAGGCGGCGGAAGACTTTATCGCCACGCTGCCGGCGTCGGCGGTCAAGCAGCGCAGCGAGGCGGAAATCATTCCGCCGTTCGGTTCCTCCTATGAAAAGTTCGAGGATTCAGGTATCACCGGGTTCCGCTACGGCCATCACTACGACGGTGGCAAGACCAGTATTCACGCCGACTACACCGTGTTGCCCGCCTATCACGAGGCCATGGTCAAGGCCTACGGCGAGGAACGGACGCGCGAGATCTATTCCTTCAACACCCACAACACCCTCTACTACCCCTCGCTGACGATCAAGAGCGCGGTACAGAATATCCGCGTCGTGCGCCCCATTGCGGTGGATCGCTTCGTGGTCGAGACCTGGTCCTTCCGCCTCAAGGGCGCGCCCGACGAGATGCTGCAGCGTACCCTGCTCTATTCCCGCCTGATCAACTCCTCCTTCGGCATGGTCGGCCCCGACGACCAGGAAGTCTACCGGCGGGCGCAGGAGGGACTGGAGTCCAGCGCCAGCGAGTGGGTAGAGTTCCACCGTCAGTACGGGAAAGACGAGCAGCTGGAGGATCGCGTCATCGGTGGCGGCACCAGCGACCTCGACATGCGCACCCAGTACAAGGCCTGGAGCGAGTACATGACCGGGGAGGTATTCCAGTGAGCAACGCAGACATCAAGGCGATCGAAGATTTTCTCTACCGCGAGGCGTCCCTGCTGGACCGGCCCGACCTGGACCGGTGGATGGAGCTGTTTACCGAGGACGGCAGCTACTGGATCCCGGGCACAGAGGGACAGTCCGATCCCTTGAACCATATCTCGCACATCTACGATGACCGGGTGATGATGGAGATCCGGCGGCGCAACTTTGTCCACCCCCGCTCTGCCTCGAAGGAGTGGCCGGTTCGCTGCTCACACTTGCTGGGCAATATCCAGATGCAGGGCCAGACCGACAGCGGGGAGCTGGTGGTGACCTCCAGTTTTCACGTCATTGTCTGGTATCGCGAGGAGCAGCGCATTTATGCGGGCACCTGCGAGCACCATCTGCTGGCCGAGGGTGATGATTATCGCATTCGCCGCAAGCGCGTGGACCTGATCAACCCGGAGGCAGCCCAGCAGTCGATGGTCATCTACCTGTAGCAGTGCGCCTCAATCCGGCAGCAGCATATAGGTAGAGGTACCGTTGGCGACCACACGCTGGTCGCCAGCAGCGCGCAACGTCACTTCACCGAAGATCAACTGCCGGCCCGGCTTCAGCACACGGCCGCTGGCTATGATGTCCTGGTCAATCACCGGGCGCATGAAACTGGTATTCTGGGACACCGTGGTACAGTTGCCGAAACGGCCCTGTGCCGCGTAGCAGACAAAGACCATGCAGGTATCGATCAGGGCCATCATCGCCTGGCCACAGACCATGTTGTGGGAACGGCACAGCTGCTCCGACCAGGGCATGCGCATGACCACTGATTCCGCGTCGATGCTCTCCACCCGCGGCTGCAACCCCGCGACCCAGGGGGCGAATACCCTGGCCAGCTGCGCGTTGGCGGCTTCCAGCGTGATTGCCGAGGTATCTGTCATTGGCTTGCCCGCCCTGTTGCGTTATTGCCTGACCTGCCAGCGCACCGGCAGCGTCTTCACCCCGCGCTGGAAATTGGAGCGCAGGAACGTCGGGGTACCCACCAGTTCGAAGCGATCGAATCTGCGCCCGAGTTCGGTAAACAGGGCCCGCATCTGTGCCACCGCCAGCTGGGCGCCGATACAGAAGTGGGGGCCGTGACCGAAACTCAGGTGCGGGTTGGGGGCGCGGCGGATGTCAAACACGGCGGGGTCACTGAATACCCGTTCATCGTGATTGGCCGACAGGAAGGACAGCAACACCTTGTCGCCCGAGCGGATGTCGACGCCACCGAGTGCGGTGTCCTCGGCCGCGGTGCGGCGGAAGTTCATGACCGGCGTCCACCAGCGTAGCATCTCCTCCACCGCGCCCGGCATCAGGTCGGGGGCGTCCTGCAGATCGCGCCAGGCCGCCGGGTGTTGCAGCAGCGCCAGCATGCCACCGGGAATGGCGTTGCGCAGGGTCTCGTTGCCCGCCACCGCGAACAGCCAGAACATGTTCTCGAACTCGGCGATGGTGAGCTTGCCGCCCTCCTCGTCGATCTGTGCCAGCAGGATGGACATCACATCATCCCCCGGATGCTCGCGCTTGTATTCCGCCAGCAGGTGCGCATAGCGGTAGAGATCGTCCATGCCATGGCGGGAACGGGGGTCGGGCAGCTTGCCATCGGCATCGGGTAGCGGCCGCAGCTTGAGGGCTTCCCGGGCCATGGGAGTGCCGCGGGAGACATCAAATCTCGAGGAGCCGGCGTACTCCGGATCCTGGTAGCCGATCACCCGGTTCGCCCAGTCGAACATCAGGTACCGATCCTCGCTGGGCAGGCCGAAGATGTCCGCCAGGCACAGCAGGGGCATGTCGGCAGCGATATCCTTGACGAAGTCGCACTCGCCGGACTGCGCGCCCGCCGTGACCCGGTCGACAATGTCGGCGGCATGCTGGCGGATTCTGTCCTCGAGCTGCCTGATCGCCCGCGAGGTAAAGGCATTGATCAGCATGCGCCGCAGCCGGGTATGATCCGGCGGGTCCATGTTCAGCATCATCTGCTGGACATAGGCGAGATCGTCGGGCGTGGCAGGGTCCCGCAACTGGGTGCCGCCCACCTGCGAGGAAAAGATTTTGGCGCTCTTCAATGCCCGCTGAACCTCCGCGTGGCGGGTGACAAACCAGAATCCCTTGCCACCCGGCCACTGGGGCAGTTGATGCTCTTCCACCCACACTACCGGCCCCTGCGCACGCAGGGCGGCCAGCGATTCAAAGGGTATCGCCTGCTCGTAGACCAGAGGATCGTAGATGAATTCCAGCTGTGACTGGTCCATTGCCGTCATCCGGGTGACTCCTGTGCCATTATTGTTGCCCGCTGACGCAACTTGCCCAGCAGATACATGAAATCGCGGTATTCACTCACCGACAGGCAGTCCAGCAGTTCCCCTTCCCAGGCCAGGGCGTGTGGCACCAGATCGCCATACAGCGCCAGGCCCGCCGCCGTCAGGGCGAGGTCCCGCGCCCGGTTGTCGGCTTCCTTGCGGCGCTGGACGATCAGGCCGCGCGTGGTGAGGTTCTTCACCGCCCGGGAGACCTTGCTCTTTTCCATGCCGGTGGTACTGACAATCTGCTTGGCATTGAGCACACCGTGCTCCGCCAGATTGGCCAGCACGCGCCACTCGGGAACACTCAGGCCGTACTCGCCAGCGTAGATGCGTGAAAGGCCGGTACTGATCCGGTCTGCCAGATTGTTGACCAGATAGGGCAGGAAGCTCTCGAGTTGCAGTTCCCGCCGCGCCGGCTCAGTCACCTGCCCCTTCGCCATGCCCGCAGCATCAGTCCTGCAGCTGGTCCCAGACTTCCTGGTCGCGCTCGGCAGTCCAGATCCGCGGCCAGTCGATGCCGTCGAACTCGTCCCAGAGGCGCTGCACATCAAAAGGCAGGCAGTGCTCGAAAATGGGCCAGCGGCCGAATTTGGGCTCGAGGTGGGCGTGGGTGGCCTCGAAGGCCTCCTTCAGGGTACCGCCGGCGCGGTGTACTTCGCCGACCTTGGCGATCATGCCCTCGAGGAAGCCGCGTGTCTGCTCGATCGCGGCATCCACTGCCGCCCGCCCTTTCGCGGTGGCACCGCGACCACCGATCAGGGTCTCGGCGCCGAAGGCCTTGACCTGGTCCAGGGTGCCCGTGGACCAGTCGAAGTGGAACGCGTCGCCGGTATACAGCGCCGCTTCCGCCTCAACCAGATCGCCGGCAAACAGGATCTTGTGCTTCGGCAGCCAGGCGCAGATATCGCCCGCGGTGTGGCCGCGGCCACAGTACTGCAGCACCAGGTCGCCGCAGTCGCCGCCCAGGGGGATCTCCAGGCGATCATTGAACACGATATCCGGATGCGTGAGACCCGGAATGCCCTCGGGCTCGCGGAACAGCCGCGGCATGCGCCCGAACTCGCTGTCCCAGTCCTGCTGCCCGCGCTCGTTGATCAGGAAACGGGTCTGTTCGTGGGCAATGATCGACTCCGCCTCGAAGGCGGATGCCCCGAGCACGCGCACCGCGTGGTAGTGGGACAACACCAGGTACTTGACCGGCTTGTCGGTGTGCTCGCGCAGCTTGGACAGCCAGTCGCGGGCGGCCCGGGGGGTGGCCCGCGCCTCGAACGCGACCACGAAATCCTCGCCCTCGATGGCGCCGATATTGGGGTCGCCTTCCGCGGTCAGTGCGTAGACGCCCTCGGCGAGGACCTCCAGGGTTTCCACTTTTTCGCCGAGGTCGGCGGAGGATGCAAACGGTTTCTTGGCCATGGATCTGCTCGTCCTGTCAGTCAAATGATGCGTGAAACATATCACAGACTAGTTGCATAGCCAACTTTAATCATGGGGCGATGATCGCCTGAAATGGGGGCCCATATTATATTTAACGCGTTTGCAGCGGTTGTAACCGGACCACCTATCCGCTATATTTATTCTCGTTTGCAACTATAAGCACGGCCCAGCCCCCGGAGGATGCGCGACATGGCAAGCACCTACACCAACCCCGAGTATCCTTACCAGCGAAGCCCCGACCAGGATGCTGCCGAGCCGGTACACCACCGGGTAATCATTGTCGGTGGCGGCCCCGCGGGCCTCGCTGCTGCCATGGATCTTGCCCTCCAGGGCATAGATTCGGTGGTTCTGGATGACAACAACACGGTCAGTGTCGGCTCCCGGGCGATCTGCATCGCCAAGCGCACCCTGGAAATCTGCGATCGCTACGGCTGCGCCCGGCCGATGATCGACAAGGGCGTCATCTGGAAGCACGGCCGGGTGTATTTCGGCGAGGAGCAGATCTACGAGTTCGACCTGCTGCCCGAGGAGCACCACAAGATCCCGGCCTTTATCAACCTGCAGCAGTACTACTTCGAGGAGTACATGGTGGACCGCTGCCTGGAAATGCCGCAGATCGACCTGCGCTGGCTGCACAAGGTGACCGGGGTGACCGCCGGCACCGATCGAACCGATATCGTGGTCGACACCCAGGAGGGGCCCTATCGCCTCAGCTGCGATTACCTGCTGGTCGCCGACGGCGCCAACAGCCCGATCCGCGAGTCCCTCGGCCTGGAGAGCAAGGGGCAGATATTCGAGGATCGCTTCCTCATTGCCGACATCGTCATGGAAGCGGATTTCCCCGCGGAGCGCCGGTTCTGGTTTGACGCGCCCTTCCACCCCAACCAGTCGACCCTGCTGCACAAGCAGGCAGACAACGTCTGGCGGATCGATTTCCAGCTGGGCTGGGATGCAGACCCGGAGGAAGAAAAAAAGATCGAAAACATCCGGCCGCGGGTCGAAGCCATGCTGGGCAAGGAACAGAAGTGGGAACTGGAGTGGGCCAGTGTCTACACCTTCCGCTGCCGGAAGATGGACTCCTTCATTCACCGGCGGGTTATCTTCATGGGCGACGCCGCGCATCAGGTCTCGCCGTTTGGCGCCCGCGGTGCCAATGGCGCCCTGCAGAGCGTGGAGAACCTGTGCTGGAAGCTGGCGGCCATTCTCCAGGGGCGCGCGCCGGCATCGCTGCTGGCGACCCACGATACCGAGCGCCAGCACGGGGCCCGGGAAAACATCCTCCACTCCACCCGGGCGACCGACTTCATGACCCCAAAGAATGCGGCGACCCGCCTGTTCCGGGACACCGTGCTGGATCTCGCCCGCGATTACCCCTTTGCCCGCAGCCTGGTAAACAGTGGCCGGCTGTCGACACCCTGCACCTACGACGATACCCCGCTCAACACACCTGACCAGGCAGACTTTGCCGAGCGCATGCGCCCGGGGTCACCCTGCCTGGATGCACCGGTCGTGGGCGCCGGTGGCCAACAGGAGTGGCTGCTGGAACGTCTGGGCAACCGCTTCACGCTGCTACTGTACGGTGACTTCACGACAAGTGCGCGCCAGCAGCTGGAGGCCGCCCTCGCCAGCCTCGAAGGCGAGGGCAACCACATCGGTGCGCTGTGGGTTCTGCCCCAGGGTCAGCAGGCCGGGGACGACAATGAGATCGCGGATAGCCAGGGAATTCTGGCCCAGCGCTATGACCTGCGCCAGGGCGCCATCTACCTGATACGCCCCGACCAGCATGTCTGTGCGCGCTGGCGCACGCTGGACCCGGATGCCGTGGTCCGGGCCGTGCACCGGGCCCTGGGACGAAACCTGGCAGAGGAGCAGGCCGCATGAGCACACTGATCACCGACAGCAATTTTAGCAACGCCGATGCCTTCTACGCTGCACTGGCCGAGATCCATCGGGACCGCAGCGATGCCGAAAGCGCGGCCATCAATGCCCGCCTGATTCTGCTCCTGGCGAACCAGGTCGGCGACCAACACATCCTGGAGCAGGCGCTGGCAATCGCCGGCCAGGTCCACCTTGAAGAGTGATGCCCCGATGACAGCAAACACACAGACCTCCGAACTCAGCTACCTCACCGGTTTTGGCAACGAACACGAAACCGAGGCTCTCGCCGGCGCCCTGCCGATCGGGCGCTTCAGTCCACAGCGCGTCAACCACGGCTTGTATGCGGAGCAGTTCAGCAGCACCGCATTCACTGCGCCCCGCGCCGCCAATCGCCGCACCTGGCTGTACCGGATACGCCCCTCGGTGGTGCAGGGTGACTACGAGCCCTGCACCGGCACTGGCCAGAGAATCCAGACGGGGCCGCTGGCGGGGCCGACACCACCGAACATGCTGCGCTGGGATCCGCTGCCCCTGCCCGCTGCCGGCGTCGACCTGCTGGACGGCATGACGACCATTGCCACCTGCGGCGATGCGCTGGCACAGACGGGCATCGGCATTCACCTGTACGCAGCCAGCGAGTCGATGGGCCAGCGCTATTTCTATTCAGCGGATGGCGAGTGGCTGTTCATCCCGCAACAGGGTGAGCTGCTGCTGCGCACCGAGTGCGGGCGCCTGCACCTGCAACCCGGCGACATCGCCGTGGTGCCCCGGGGCATGAAGTTCGCGGTCGACCTGCCGGCCGGCCCCGTCAGGGGCTACATCTGCGAGAACTACGGGGCCTCTCTTACGTTGCCCGAGCGCGGCCCGGTCGGCGCCAACGGCTTCGCCAATGACCGCGATTTCCAGTACCCGGTGGCGGCCTATGAGGATATCGAGGGCGACTTTGAACTGCTGTGCAAGTTCGGCGGCCACCTGTACCGTGCCGCCATCGGCCACTCGCCGCTGGACGTGGTGGCCTGGACCGGCAACTCGGCCCCCTACAAGTACACGCTGTCACGCTTCAACGTCATGGGGTCGGTGAGCTACGATCACCCCGATCCCAGTATTTACACGGTGCTGACTTCGCCCTCCGACACGGCCGGCGTAGCCAACCTCGACTTCGTGATCTTCCCGCCGCGCTGGATGGTGGCGGAAGACACCTTCCGCCCGCCCTGGTACCACCGCAACATCATGAGCGAATACATGGGGCTCATTGAAGGGGTCTACGATGCCAAGGAGGAAGGCTTCGTGCCCGGCGGCAGCAGCCTGCACAACTGCATGTCGCCACACGGCCCGGAAGCAGCGGTATTCGAGAAGGCGAGCTCGGTGGAACTGGTGCCGGACCGCTACCAGAATACCCTCGCCTTCATGCTGGAGTCGCGCTACCTGTTCCAGCCCACGCCCTGGGCCCTGGACACGGAACTGCGCCAGCGGGATTACATCCGCTGCTGGGACGGAATCGGCAAACAGTTCAAGTCCTGAGCGCCGCGGCGATAGCCTCCCGGATGCAATCCACATCCGGGACCTGCCGGGCCAGCAGCAGCGCCAGCTTCGCCAGGAACACGGCCTCCTGCTCGGGCCCGGCTTCGTCAATGGCTTCCGCCAGCAGGTCGTAGACCTGTTCCAGTTCGGCGAATTCAAGCGTCTGCTTCATGCGACTCTCCCAGGGCCCGGTGCAGGGCAGCGGTGACGGTGCTTTCGTCCGGGTGCCGCCAGCGCCCGGCGACATGGCGGTCGGGGCGCACCAGGTACAGGGTACCGGGCTCCGCACCATAGACGCCCGCGAGGTGCCGCGACGGGTCGGGCAGGCACTGCTCCCCCGCCACTCCCCCGCCACTCTCCTCCCGCGTCGCCACCAGCACGCGCAAGTCAGGATCCATCATTCGCAGGCCGGGCATCAGGCCGGCGACCTCGGCATCGCACTCGACTGAACCGGCGAAATAGAGCACGGTAAAACCCGGGCCGATGTGGTCCAGCAGGAAATCGTTCTCTCCCAGGCGGACATTCTGCAGGGGCGCACCGGGTGGCGGGCCGGCGTCGAAGTCCTCGTCCGCTGTGTCGGCGCTGGTCAGCGGGCTGTCATCGTAGATCCAGGGCTGTACCTGGCGCGGATCAACAAACGGCTTCGCGAAGTCCTCGGTCAGCGCCAGCTCCAGTACCGCCTTGCGCATGAGGCTGTAACCCCGGCTGGGCGGCGTCATGAAACGGGAGCTCTTGCCGGCATTGCGGAACACATCCAGGGTCGCGCCCCGCCGCTCGGGCGTGAAACTGTCCAGCAGGCCCGTACCGGCCCGGCCCTGCAACGCGTAGGCCAGCTTCCAGGCCGCATTGACCGCATCGGCGATGCCATTGTTGAGCCCCCGAACCCCAAAAATCGGCACAATATGGCCGGAGTCGCCAATAAACAGCACCCGCTGGTGGCGATAGTCATCCAGGCACAGGGTATTGGCGGTATAGATGCTCCACCACTCCAGTTCCCACTCGCCCCGGTGACCGATCATGGCGAGGATGGCCGCTACCCGCTCCCGTACGGTGGCTTCCGCTACCGCATCCTCCAGATCCGCGTCCGCGGGTACCTGCCAGTCCACCCGCCAGATATTGTCCGGCTGCCGGTGAATGAGAATCGTGGCCTCGGGGTTGGCGGAAGACTCGAAAAAGGACCGGCGCTCGGTGGGAAAGTCGTGATCCATGCGCACATCCGCGATCACGTAGTTGCCCGGCAGATTGCGGCCATTGAGACGCAGCCCGAGCAGATTGCGCACGGTGCTGCGGGCGCCATCGGCCGCGAGCAGGTATTGCCCCCGCAGCGGATAGCTGCCCTGCGGCGTGACAATATCGAGTTCCACACCGGCTTCGTCCTGGCTGACGGCAGCCACCTCGGACAGCCAGCGAATATCGATCAGCCCGGGATAGTCGGCGGCCGCGTCGATGAGGAATTGCTCGATGTACTGTTGCTGGATGTTGTACATCGGCAGGAACCGCTCGTCTTCCGAGTGCGGCATCGAAAACTGGTAAATGAGCTGGTCACGGAAATAGCAGCGGCCGCTGGTCCAGCCCAGGCCCCTGGCCTCGAAGCGCGCGACCACACCGAGCTGTTGCAGGGTCTCGAAACTGTAGCGGGAAATGCAGATTGCGCGGCTGCCGTCGTTGACGGTGTTTTTCTTCTCCACCACCACCGAAGCCACGCCCAGTCGCGCCAGCGCCAGCGCCGCCGTCAAACCGACCGGTCCGGCACCGGCAATGATGACCGGGTGCCGGGGCCTGGCACCGTCGAGCTCTGCTGGCTTGCGGAAGGGATACTCGGGATACTCGAAATACAGCGATTCCAGCTCGCTCCGGCCGGCAGGTCTCATGGCAATGGCTACACCCGATTACAAGGACTCAAACAACTTGGCCACAATATGCCACTGGCCATCGATTTCCAGCAACTGGAAATGGTTGACGAAGTCCATGCCCAGGTACCCCGTCTCCCGCAGTACGGCCGTCGCGATGCGGCCATCGATATGCACAGTATCAATCCGGGCCTCGTAGCGCAAACCCGAGTCAACCGGCGCCGGATTGGCCCCTACCGCGGTGAAAAAGGGTTCCGGGCTGCCGGTGACGAGTTCTCCCGCCAGGTAGCCGCTCAATATCGCCGAGTGATGGAACAGGGCCCGCAGTGCCAGCACGTCGCCGCGGGCACAGGCATCGATGTAGGACTGGATCACGGCCTGCACCGCCGCCAGTGGCTCTGCGCGTGCCATCAGCGTGTCTCCGGCGGCGATGTGGCTCTCGGGCAGCTCAGTCCTGGCACGGCAGCGTCTCCAGCAGGGCTTCCGCCAAAGCGATGGCCTCGGCCTGGTGCGGCTGCAGGTCCTGGCCACCGAGCGCTGCATGCATCTCCAGAAAGGGGTCGACGGTACCAGTGACGACGCCACTGAGCTCCTCCATGACCGCCAGCCCGAAGAAGGGCACGGTCCAGGTGTTGTAACCGCCCTCGTGGCACATCAGCAGCCTGCCGTCACAGTGGCGATTCGCGGCGTCAAGCAGCTTGCGGGTCAGGCTGCGGTAGCCGTCGCTGTGCATCTGCATGCGCCCCAGCGGATCATAGGCGCCGGCATCGAAACCCGAGGGCACGACGATCAGCTGCGGCTTGAAGCGGTCGAGCGCAGGTATCACCACCCGATCCCAGGCCTCCTCGTAGGCACCGACGCCGCTACCGGGGGGCAGCGGCACGTTGATATTGAAGCCGGTTCCGGCGCCGGTGCCGTTTTCGTGCCGGTAGCCGGAATCGGGCGGGAAACAGTTGTCCTGGTGCACCGAGATGGTCAGCGCCCGCGGGTCATCGTAGAACGCGCTCTGGGTACCGTTGCCGTGGTGTACGTCCCAGTCGACAAAGGCAACGCGTTCAAGCCCGAACTGCTCGAAGGCGTGGAAGCCGGCAATGGCAGCATTGCCGAACAGGCAAAAGCCCATGCCCATGTCCGCCAGCGCATGGTGACCTGGAGGCCGTACCAGGGCATAGGCATTGTCGATCTCCCCTGCCATCAGGGCCTCCAGTGCCGCCAGCACTCCGCCCGCCGAGAGCATGGCGATCTCGTAGCTGCCCCGCCCCAGGGGAGTAAACGGACCGGCATCGCCCCCGACGTCCGCGCTCAGCGCCCTGACTTTCTCCAGGTGCTCGCGGGTATGAAAGCGCAGGATTTCCTCCTCCGTGGCCTCTCGCGGTGCGATGGCATGGAGCTGCGGGGTCAGGCCGGCCACCTCCAGCAGGTTGCGGAAGCGGCGCTTGGTTTCCGGGTTTTCTGCATGGGTATCCGGTTGCACCGGATTGCCATAGGGCATCGGCCCGGCGTAATTGCCAGTGTTGTGCCACATGTAGAGTTCGTGGGCGACGAAGCCCGTTCTGCGGGTAGCGGCCTGCATGGCGTTAGCTCCGGGTCTGGGTTGGGTGGATGGACTGGTCCGCGATCAGCGGCCAGGGCCGTGCCTGCTCCAGGCTTGCGGCCAGTGCCAGCAGCAGGTCTTCGCGACCGTGACTGGCGGCAAACTGAATACCGAACGGCAGGCCACTTTCGCTGCGCCCCAGGGGCAGGGAAATCGCCGGCTGTCCGGTGACGTTGAACACGGCGGTAAAGGGGGCTTCGCGGAAGACGTGATCGGTCCAGCTGCGAGCCGTGTAATTGCCTCCGGTAGACGCATGCTCGCCGATGGCCCAGGGCAGCTGGGCTACCGTCGGTGTCACCAGGATATCGTGGCGGGTAAAAAAGTGCCCGAAGTCGCGGCTGACCAGATTGAAATAGTCCTCCGCGTGCAGCAGATCCACGGCCGACAGGCGCAAGCCGTGCTCGTGAATCGCCAGTGTCGCCTGTTCCAGGCTGTCACTGTCGGCCTTGCGCCCGGTGGCGGCACAGATGTCCACCACCCAGTGTGCAATGTGGGCCGACCAGAGATCGGTGTTGGCCTCGGCAAAACGGTCCGGATCCAGTGCCGGCGCAGCTTCCTCCACCCGGTGCCCCATGCCGGCCAGCAGGCTTGCGATCGCCTCCAGGGCAGCGCGAATCGCGGGATCCACCGGCACCCCCGACCAGGCCTCGGCGGTAAACGCAATGCGCAGCCCGGCCGGCAGCTGCAGGGACTCTGCATAGGGTCGATCCGGTGGCGCAATAACATAGGGATCACCGATGCCCGGACCCTGCACCGCGTCCAGCATGGCTGCGCAGTCGCGCACCGTGCGGGTAAGCACAAATTCGATACCCAGGCCCCCGAGCCCGTCGGCGGCACCCGGGCCGATGGGAACCCGCCCACGACCCGGCTTCAGCCCCACCAGTCCGCAACAGGACGCCGGAATGCGGATGGAACCGCCACCATCGTTGGCGTGGGCGAGCGGCACGATCCCCGCGGCCACCGCAGCGGCACTGCCACCGCTGGAACCACCGGGACTGCGCGACACATCCCAGGGATTGCGGGTGGCGCCACAGGCCACGGTCTCGGTGGCAACGTTGTACCCCATCTCTGGCACCGTTGTCCGCCCCACAGTCACCAGCCCCGCCTGCCGAAAACGGGCCATGAGATCGGAGTCGGCAGGCGCAACCAGGCCTTCCCCGAGACGGGAACCCATCTCACAGCGCCGGCCCTCGGCCTGCAGCACCAGGTCCTTGATCAGGAACGGCACCCCGGTAAAAACGGCATCCGGCGGTGTTGCCGCCAGACTGGCAGCGGTATCGTCGAAGACCTCTACCAACGCGTTGATCCGTGGATTCCAGTCTGCGGCCAAAGCCAGCGCACAGTCCGCCAGTTCCGCCGCGGTGACCTCGCGGTCACGGACCAGCTGTGCCAGCCCCAGACCGTCGTATCGCAGGTATTCCGCTACATCCATGTTCCCGAATCCTATTGGCCGAAGTTGTAGTTCAGCGTCACCCCGTAGGTGCGGGGCATGCCATAACTGCGTACAAAGGGACCATTGCCCCCGGTGTAGGCAGCGGGATAATAGTCCTCGTCGGTGAGATTGCGCGTCCACAGCAGCGCGCGCCACTGGCCATCAGCGGAGCCGACTCCCAGGCGTGCATTGAACAGGGTGTAGTCCTCGGTCGCGTTCTCGGGAGAAACACCACCCGAGGTATCGTCGGTGAAGCTGACGTCACCGGCCACTTCCATTACCAGGCCGTTGGCCAGGGGCCACTCGTAGCTGACCAGACCGGCGTAGGACCACTCCGGCGCCTGCGCCAGCTCAATGCCCGAGACATCGCGACGCACCGTGACTGGCCAGCTGCTCTGGTCGGGATCCACCGCGTTCCACTTAGTAACTTCCGTATCCAGCCAGGCCACGCCCAGGCTGACGTTGAGGCCGGTCAGTGGCTGCCACTTGAGATCAATTTCGGCACCGGTGATCTCGGACTCGGGCACATTGGTGAGGCCGGAGATGTTGCCGACGAAAGTCACCGCAGTATCCTGTTCCTGCTTGTCTTCGTAGTCATAGAAGAAGGTGGCGGCATTAAGCTGCATCCGCCCTTCCAGCAATGTCGCTTTCATGCCCACTTCATAGGAAGTCAGCTTTTCCTCGTCATAGGGCACCAGCTGCTGAGTCGTATTGGAATTGGCGCCATTGAAGCCCCCGGACTTGAAGCCCACCGACACCATGCCATACATCAGGATGTCATCATTGATCGCGTAATCCAGCCCCACTTTGCCCATCCAGCGATCAGTGCTGATGGAATCCTCGTACACCTGAAAGGCATCGTTGACCCGGGGTGTACCGATGACCGCAAAGATGTAATCGGGCGAAGCCGGATCGTCATTGATGGTGCCGCAATCGCCCGGGCTCAGGCTGGAGCCGAAGTTGGCATTGAGGAAGTTCCCCAGGCTGCCGTCCTCGGCGACGAAGGTACAGCCGGCCCAGTCCCTGTCCTCTTCGGTATAGCGGGCGCCGACTGTGAGGCGCCAGGCATCGGTGAACTGCCACTCGACGTGACCGAACGCAGCGATCGACTCGGTTTCCTGGCTATACCTGGTATCAAGTTGCAGTATCGGCGTCGCCGCGAACAGATCTACACCCCAGGGAGCCGCGCCAAAACCGAACACTGAGTCAGACATGAAATAGTCATAGGACTCATCCATTTCGTCCTTGGCATAGTAGAGTCCCGCTACCCAGTTGATCGGGCCGGTGTCTCCCGAAAGACGCAGTTCCTGTGAAAATACCTCCAGATCCGTGGTATTGATGTTGCTGGAATCGTTGTAGAAACCGCCGTCCCAGTCATTGGCTTCCTCGCGCTCGAATTCGTTGTAGCCCGTGACCGAGGTCAGGGTCATGCTGCCGATATCCCACTCCAGGCGGGCCGCGAAGCCGGTCAGTTCGTTGTCGCGCTGGGGCCTGATGTCAAACGTCTTGCCGGTGATGGGGCTGGTATAACTGTTGGTCCAGTCGGCGACCTCGTTGTCACCGGTGGAATACCAGGGCGGGGTCTCGCCAAAATTGCTGCCGCTGGGCAGCAGGTACTCATTCAGGGGCCTGTAGGGATTAGTGAACTCGCCCAGGCCAAAAGGCGTGCCGCCATAGGCGGTGTTCGCCTTGTTTTCCGATTCATCCTTGACGTAATGGGCGCTCAGCATGAAACGCACGGTGTCACTGAGGTCGAAATTGACGATCCCGCGCAGCGCGGTTGCATCTTTCTCTCCCAGCTCATCGTCGCGGGTTGCGCTCTTCTGCCAGCCCTCGCTGGACTGGATGGTCTTGAACGCCAGCCGGCCCTGTGCCAGGTCGTTGCCGCCGGTAACAAAGCCCTCCAGGTCGAAGGTCGAGTAGCTGCCGTAGCTCGCGGTGACACCGGCACCGAACTCCCGGGTGGGCTTGTTGCTGATGAAATTGATCTGGCCCGCGGTGGTATTGCGACCATAGAGATCGCCCTGGGGACCCTTCAGCACCTCTACCCGCTCAGTGTCGAACACCAGGCCGCGGGTCATTACCGTGTAGGGCATCGCGACTTCATCAAAATAGATGCCGACCGTGGAGGATGCCGCTGTTGAGTAGTCCTGAAAGCCGACGCCGCGAATGGTATACAGGGGCACACCCGTCGCAGCGGTTTCATTCACTGTCAGCCCGGGTGTGAGCATGGCGATATCTTCCGCGGTCAGCACGCCGAAGTCCCGAAGCTGGTCGCCGGTGAAGGCATTGATGGTAATGCCCACGTCATTGGCGCTCTGGGCCCGTTTCTGGGCTGTTACCACCACTTCTTCAAGCTGGGCATTGGCAACCGTGCCAGCCGTTGTCAGCGTTGCCAGTACTACCGCGGTGCTGAGCCTGCGGCGCTGCAATTCTGTCGTCGGATGTCTCTCGTTCATGATCATTCCCCTCAAATGGTTTGTCATTTATGCGTGCGTTGCCTTGCGGCGCGGAACTAGTCGTCCGCGCCGCTTGTTGTGTAGACGGTGACCCCTGCAAACAGGGTACGCTGGATCCGAATGTCGCTGATGTCCTGTGGCTCGATGGCAAAAAGGTCCCGGTCCAGCACGATCATGTCCGCGGACTTGCCGACCTCGATAGTGCCGGTCATGTGTTCCAGGCGCATTGCCCTGGCCCCGTCCAGGGTCATGATCCGCAGCGCATCGCCGAGGCTGATGGCCTCTTGGGGCCAGAAGCTGCCGGGAAACTGCCCGCGCGGGTCCTGCCGGGTCACCAGCGCCTCGATGCCAAGCCAGGGGTCGATGGTTTCGACCGCTGCGGGCCAGTCCGAGCCCGCCAGTACCGGTGCGTTGGCCTCGAGCAGGCTCTTGACCGGAAAATACTGTTCGCCGCGCGGAGAGCCGACGGCACTCACCACGGAATCAATAATCGGGGAGGGATGCCAGAGATAGGGAGACAAATCTGCCACCGCGTCCAGTTCGGCAAATCGCGGCAGGTCCTCCGGGTCGATATAGCCGGCATGCGCCAGCTCGTGGCGGAGACCAGAGTCGCCGTTCGCCGCGCGCGCGGCAGCGATGGCATCCAGTGCCACGCGCACCGCGCGATCGCCGGCGGTGTGGATCTTGACCGTGTAGCCGCGCTTGTCCAGCTCGATCAGATCCCGTGTCAGCAAGGTGGGCTCCAGGTGCAGCATGCCGCGATGGGAATCGGCATCGACGTTCTCCGGCGTGTAGGGTTCCAGCATCGCGGCAGTGCGCGACGCGGTGGGAACACCGTCCATGAACACTTTTACAAATGCGGTGTGCAGGCGGTCGCTGGCGTAGCGGTCACGCTGTTCGTCTATCGCCGCGTAATCCAGCGGCCCGCTGCGGTGCCCGTAGGGCGTCTGGATACCCAGCGCCAGGTGAGCGGTAATATCGCCCGCTCGTTCAAGTGCCTGAAAAGCCGCCATCGCGCGAGGCTCGGAATAGGCTTCCTTGAGGCCGGTGATGCCGAAACTGTTGGCAATGCGCAGGGCTTCCCGGGCGCCCGCGCGCAATTCCTCGTCACTCCATTCCGGCAGCTGATCCGAGACACGCTGCTCTGCCCCTTCGAGCAGCAAACCATTGGGTTCACCGGTTTCCGGATCACGGACAATGGTGCCGTCCGCCGGGTCCGGAGTGTTCCGGTCGATGCCGGCAAGCGCGAGGGCGCGGCTGTTGACCCAGCCGTTGTGGTTGCTGTCATCGTTGAGCAACACCGCCTTGTCACCCGAGACGGCATCCAGAAACGCCCGGGGCGATTCGATCTCGTGCGTATCAAAAAAACCGCTGTCCCATTGTCCGCCGCGAATCCACACAGCGTCGGGGTTGTCGGCCACGCACTCCGCCACGCGCCGGGCAATCTGTTCCGGCGTGGACGAGAACGGGAAGTTGCATTCATAGAGGCTTTTTACGCCACCGCGCTGGGCATGGACATGGGCATCATTGATGCCCGGCATGACCATGGCGCCCTGCAGGTCGACCACTGAGGTGGTCGGCGCACGATAAGCCTCCGCGCCGGCGCGATCGCCCACGTGCACAAAGTGTCCATCCCTGATTGCGACGGCTTCGGCCCAGGGCTGGGCGGGATTTACGGTATAGATGCGCGCATTGAGATAGATGGTATCCGCAGCGGCACCCGCTGTGTCGGCGGCAGAGACTTGCGCGGCCACGACGGCCAGCAGACTTCCTGCAATCGCGCTCGCCCAGTTTCTTATCGATTGTTTCATCTCGGGCTCCGTTAACGTTTTCGGAGCCACTGATCTTAGTGCCGTTGCTTCCAGGCGGTATTGACAGATGTGGACAAAGGCTTGACCAAAGGCCACGTGGGAGCGCAGTCCCTGCGCGATTCAGTACGCAGCAAGATTCTATTCGCCGCTCAATGGCTCGCCCTGTTCGCGATACGCCTGAGGGGCCTGCCCCACCCAGGAGCGAAAGGCACGACTGAAGGCGCTGAGCTCGGAAAAACCCAGCTCATAGGCGATTTCGGCGATGGGCATGGTGGTGCGCCGGAGATAGTATTTGGCGCGTTTGGCCCGGGCCAGGTTCTTTACCTCCTGAAAACTGCGACCCTCGCTGGACAACCTGCGCCGCAAGGTGCGGGGAGAGATGGCCAGCCGTTCCGCGATCTTTTCCAGGGTGGCGGACTCGTCCGCGCCACAGCGAATGATTTCCCGGCAGAGAATGTCGACAAAACCGTTGCCCGACTGCTCCGACACGAAATAGGTCTTCATCGCGTTGACGAGAATATCGTGCAGCAGATTGTGACTGGTGTGGAAGCGCTCCTGCAGGTAGCTACGATCGAAAAACAGCCGGTTGTCCTGGCAGGAAAACTTCACAGGTGCCTTGAAGAACGCTTCCAGTGCAGCCGCATTCTGGTCGTCGTCGTGGCTGAAACAGACCTGCTTGATGGGTACCGGTATCCGTGTGGCGGTATTGAGCGCCTGCACCAGAAAGCCCTGCAGGTACTCATTGAGCTGCTTGACCGCCACGCCCTCGGGAATAATCACACGATAACTGAATTCGGCCAGTGACTTGCTGAAATCAAAATCGATTGCGATCGCGGTATCGACAAAGCGGTCATAGTGGCACAAACAGCGTATACCATCCCCTACAGAGGGCGCCGCCAACATGGCCAGGATCAGCAGGCTGGCGGATTCATAGTGATAGCGCTGGGCCATGTGCAGGCCCATGCAGGGGTCATCACTGTACTCCGCCGCCAGCTCCAGCAGGCTCGCGATCTGGCGCGCCGGCACCGCCGCATCCAACTCTTCACAGCGGCTGGACTCAATACCGCACTGGCGAAATACCGGTTCCGGAGCAATGCCGTGATCCAGCAGGTAATCGCGCACATAGGCGACAAAGCGAGGGGACAGGGATGGTTCAAGCTCGCGCTGCACCGGCTGGCGCAGCGCTTCCAGAGCGGCGACTTCAGCCCTCGGGCGATTCATTGCAAGCCGGTGCCACCACTCAGCGCTGCAATTGGCTGTAGTAGGCAGCCAGCGCTGCAAAGTCCTTTTCGGCTACATTCGCCACCGCAGCCTGCATGAAGGGATGAATACGCACATCGTGCTTGTAGGCCTGCAGCTGGGTCCGCAAATAGGCTGCGTGCTGCCCCGCGAGGATCGGCCATGCATCGGCGACCGGCTTGCCGGCGTAGCCGTGACAGGCGGTGCAGCCCCCGGATAGTTGCCTGCCCCGCTCCACCAGCCCGGCATCGCCATTGGCCGCGGTGGCCGGTTCCTGCGCCGCATACCAGGACGCGAGGACACGGATGTCATCATCGCTCAGATTCTGCACGAAAGGGTCCATCAGCGGGTTGCTGCGTTCACCGGCACGCATCGCCGTGAGCTGCTGTGCCAGATAGGTTTCGTGTTGCCCCGCCAGATTGGGCCAGGCAGGGGTGCCGGACACGCCGTTGGCTCCGTGACAGGCCACACAGGCCTGAACCTGTGTCGGCGGCGCCTCGGCCTGTGCCGCGCCAGTAACAAGAGCCGCAAGCAGCGCGGCGCCCACAATCAAATGCTTTTTCATAAGGTTTTACTCTCTCGCATCGGCGCCGGCGATAGCGCGCAAAACATGGCCCCGGTAGTCATCCACTTCATTCAACGGATTCTTGCGCAGCGGACCGACTTCCGCGGCGGTAAAGGGTGTAAACGGTGACTGCAGGCTGTCGCCCGCAAACTCGTATACGATCCAGTTCAGCACCGCCGCCAGGCGCTCGTCACTCAGCGCTGAGGTTGCCGAACCGGGTACCCGCACCAGATATTCGCGCCCTGCCTCACTCTGGAGAAACACACCAACGTGTCCTTTCATGGCCGGCACACTACCGGAACCGGACCCATCCGGTGTGTGGCAGCCCTGGCAGTTCATCTGGTAGTCGAATACCACCCGGCGACTGTCATCGGCCGCGGCCACAACCGCGGCGCACCAGAACAGAACCGGCAGCAGGATCAGCCTGGCCATCAGTCGTCGAACGCCACGCCGACCACGATGGCCGTTGAGCAGTGATAGGTCACACTGGCCGTCCCCAGACACCAGTTGATGTCATTGGTCTTGTCGGGCCGGTAGATCGGGCGATCACCCTCATCGCGCATGCACAGGCAGGCACCACAGGAGGATTTGCCGCAGCAATCGTTGTAGGAAATCACGTAATTGCGACCGTCCGCCGGATTGTGACAGGTCCCGATCCAGGTGACCGGCGACATTTCAGTACCGGGTGGACAGGTGTTGGCGCTGCCACCACAGCAATCACAGAGAAAACCGTCGATGGCACAGTAGCGCCAGTAGTCGCAGCTGCTGGGATCACCCTCCTCCACCGGTCGCCCCGTGCCCTCGTTACCGGCAGCACGGGCAACCGGCAACAGGGGAATGCTGGCACCACCGACCAGCATGGCGCCGAGTCCTTTCAGCAGCCCGCGGCGGGAACTGTGTTGCGCCAATTGCCTGCTGCGCTGCTCAAATACCCTGTCAAAGAAATTCATGCCTTGTCTGCCTCCACATAGTGCACGGCTTCGCGCTTGCTCATATAGTCCTGTATTGACGCGACCTTTCGTTCCTTGGCTTCAAACAGGCTGTCCAGGTGTTCACGTGAATTGATGATGCCCATGGAGGCGATCGTGCCCTGCTCGTCGATCAACACCCCATAGGGCAGCTTGGATACCCCGAAGGCCTTGCCCGCAATTTCCGATACCGCGTAGGGAAAGCCTGCCAACTCCTTGCGCTTTACATAGCCCGCGTGATCCTGCTCATCGCCATCACTGACCAGCACCACCTCCACCCAGTCTGCCTCTGCGCGTGCTGCAGACTTCAGGGCCGGCGTCAGTTCATTGCAGATGGGGCAGTCCGGTGACAGGAAAAACAGCAACTGGGACTTGGCCCTGCCCGCCCCACCGATCTGCTCGGAGCGACCGTCAAGCGTCGCCAGTGCAAGCTCGGGCGCAGGAGAACCCACCTTCAGCTTCTGGTTCAGCATCAGCGCCCCAGCCGGCGCCACCCGCTCATAGAGAACACCAATCTGGCGGGCAAGCGCCAGGTTGACCAGAACCATGGCGACGAAGCCCAGCCACAGGACAATGTTCGAGATTACCAACAACTCCATAGTCCTACCTGCTCCTGGCCATGTGCTGGCTATTGCTTATCAGTTGTTCGGCGCCGAGGTACAGGGCGACGAGAAATCCGGCCATGCACAGCGCCAGCAGAATACCAGCGCCCGACAGGGCCATGGGCTCGAGCGGCAACGCCAGCAGCAGGGCCACTCCCGCGGTCAGCAGATTGCGAACCACCAGTGCCGGGCTCACCAACACCTCCGACGCCGGGCCGGCACAGCCACAACGCAGGTCGCGGCGCCCCAGCGCCAGTTGCCAGGCCATCATCAGCGCGTAGGCGGCCAGCAGGACAGCGGCTGCGATCGCGGCGGCTCCCCGGGTCTGTGGTGGCAACAGCGCCAGCGCGATGGCAATTTCCACAACACCGACCGGGTAAACCAGTGCGTCCCGCCACAGAGGTCGCAGCGGCGCCGGCAGATACTGCGCCGCGAGTTCGCTGAACTGCGCCGGGTATCGAAGCTTGTGCAGGCCGGCAACCACGAACAGCCAGGCGACGAAGCCCGCCAGGGCAATGGCCACCACTTCCGGCAACAGCATGCTAGCGGGCACCATGCAACATCAGCGGCGTGTTCTGCCCCAGGCCGGTGATGGTCTTGAGAAACTCACCGCTCAGTGCATCATACAGTTCCAGGCTCATGTCCACGGGATTGGTGACCAGCAACTTCGGCTCCGAACCCCGGCTGACCGCCAGTGACAGGCCCCACTCCCGCAAGGCAATACGGGCCACCCGTGTCTGGCTGGCGGGATCATAGACCCATACCTCGGCGCCACCACCGTTGTGGCTGCCATCGTGGGCCTCGGGGTGCATCAGTACGTAGAAGCGACCCAGGTCGTCCTCCGCGGTGATGCCGATACCACCCGGAGCCCAGTCCTGTGCCCGCTCGGCTTCGGGCACCAGGTGCCAGGCTGCCCCCACCCCGGCCACCTTGCCACTGACATCGACGGGAATGACTTCGCCGGCGAACGTGGGGAAGTAGGCCATGTCGCCGATGATGGCAGGGCGCTCGAAAATCGGTGAATCATCTGAATCGAAGAAGCGCTCGGTACGCACCTGTGCCACGATACTGCCATCCGCGGCCAGTTCGGTGCTCAGGAAGCGACCATCGGCACAGAGTGAACTGAAACCGCGCTCGCCGGCGGGATAGGTCAGGACACAACCCGGAGTACCGATATCACCGATGATCCTGCGCTCCTCAAGATCCACCAGGGTTACCGAGGCGGCGGGACTGAAGTTGGCAATGGCCAGCCAGCGGTCCTCGTTCAGCAGCAACAGCGCATCGCGCTCGGGCAGTCCCATGAAACGCTTGCCCTGGGGCAGGACTACCTCCGCTACCGGGCTCAGGTTTTCCTGATCCCAGATGGTGAGAACATCGGTGCGCTCGCCGCGAGTACCACGGGTCTGGAAGGTTTCGGTGGCATAGATCTCGGCGCGACTGGCCGACTGTATGATATTGCCGATCATCGAGACGTTGAAACTGCCCTGGACCTGCTCCGCTACCGTGTCCTCCGCGCTATCCAGCACCCATATCTTGCCATCGGACATGTGATAGAACGCAGCATCGTGCACCAGGAACCAGCTCTCGGGATAATCCCGTGGCAGGGTCTCGACAATGCCAATGGGTTCCACCGGCAGTGGCGGTGGTTGGTCGCTGGCCGATGACTGTGTCGCTGCCACCAGACCACAGAGCACAGCGGCTAATGCGCGCATTTCAAGTCCTTTCCACATAGTCTGTTTTCCCGTCTCAGGTCTTGCTGATATAGACCGTCTGGATATTGGTGTACTCCTCCAGACCGTAACGCCCGAACTCCACCCCGATGCCGGACTCCTTCGAACCTCCAAAAGGTGCATCGGGCTGAATCATGGCATGGGTATTGACCCAGGCGGTACCACATTCCAGGCGACTGGCCAGCGCCGCCGCTTTCTGTGGATCGCCCGACCACACAGAACCGCCGAGCCCACTGGGGCTGTCATTGGCGCGGCGCAGGGCATCTTCCACGTCACTGAACTTCATGACCGGCAGAATCGGCCCGAAGGGCTCTTCCCGCACCAGCCGGGTATCATCGGCAATGTCCGCCACAATAGTAACCGGATAGAAGTACCCCGGACCCGGCATGGGCTCGCCGCCGGTGAGAAAACGGGCGCCACTCGCCCTGGCTTCGTCTGCCATGGCACAGACCTTGGCGAACTGGGCCTTGTTCTGGACCGGGCCAAAGTCGGGGTCGGTGCTGCCGTCCGCTGTCGTGACGCTGTTCGCCAGCGCCACCAGGGCATCGCACATCTCCTCGTAAATATCCTCGTGCACATACAGGCGCTTGAGAGCGGCGCAGGTCTGGCCATTGTTGAACATGGCAGTGGCAAAGACCTTGGGGGCAATCGCCGCCACATCGACATCCGGCAGCACAATGGCAGCGTCGTTGCCGCCCAGTTCCAGGGTCAGGCGCTTGAGGTTGCAGGAGGCATTTTGCATGATCTTCTTGCCGGTCGCGGTGGAGCCGGTAAAAACGATCTTGTTGATGTCGGGGTGGTTGGTCATGGCCGCCCCCAGACTGCCATCGCCGGTGACCACGTTGAATACGCCTGGAGGCAGCAGGTCATTGATGATTTCGGCAAACCGCAGAGTTGTCAGCGGAGTGTACTCGGAAGGCTTGAGCACCACGGTATTGCCGCTGCGCAACGCGGGCATGACATGCCAGATCGCGATCATGAGGGGGAAGTTCCAGGGCGTGATCGAACCCACCACGCCCAGCGGCTTGCGGTGCACCTCGATGCGCGCCTCGTCGTTGTCCTGGATCACGTCGACCGGCAGCTCCAGGTCCGCGGCGGCATGGCACCAGGCCAGGGTGCCACCGATCTCGAAGGCCGCACCCATGCCGGCAAAGCCGGTGCCGGGCTTGCCCTGCTCCAGGGTCAACAGGGACACCAATTCCGCCTGGTGCTCCTCGATCGCCTGACCTATCTGATGAATGATGGCGCCGCGCTCGGCGCCCGGCCGCGCACTCCAGGCGGGAAACGCCGCCCTCGCCGCCGCAACCGCCTGCTCGAGATGGGCCTCGGTCGCCTTCGGGCACTGGGCCGCAACTTCCTCGGTAGCGGGATTGATAACCGGAAAAGTGGCATCGGACCCCACCTTCTGGCCGTTGATGATCATCTGGTACTCGCTCATAAAAACTCCGTCCATGCTTGTCTGCGCACTAGAAATTGTAGGTCACGGTGGCGCCGTACCAGCGCGGCGGCGCAAAGACTTCCTCGCTGATCCCGAGCAAGCCCAGATCCAGGTTGTACAGGCGATACTCTTCGTCCCCGGCATTCTTCACCCAACCGGCCACTTCCCAGGTGTCGTTCGCATCGGCCCATGACAGGCGCGCGTTCCAGACCAGATAGGAGTCCTCGGCCGAGATATCGGAATTGGTGGCCTCGATGAATTGCTTGTCGTTCCAGACGCCATCCACCTGAGCCGCCAGCCTGCCGCCGAACGCATCCCACTCGTAGCGTACCAGGCTATTGAAGCTCCACTTGGGCGCATTGGGGAACTCCGCCTCAACCGTGCCCCCGAAGACATCGGGTACTGCGTCCACGCTGGAATTGATGTAGGCCGCACCGAACAGGAGATCCAGTCCCGGCATGGGATTGATCGTCAGCTCCACTTCGCCGCCATTGGAGTCAGCGTCCGAATTGGTCACCTGCGGCGTCAGGCCGAGAATCGAGAACGCCTGGTAGTCCTCGTAGTCGTAGTAGTAGATCGCCGCGTTGAGTCGCGCAAAGTCCGTCAGGTCGGTCTTGATGCCCAGCTCCCAGGACGTCAGGACTTCCTCGTCATGCTTGAGGTTGCCCGGTTCGATGGCAGCCACCGTGCCCAGTGGATCGATGGACCAGTTGCCGCCCTTGATACCACGGTTCCAGGAACCGTACACCAGGGTGCCGTTGCCGGTCATGTAGTTGAGCTGCAGCCGCGCGGCGACATCGTCGTACTCGATTTCATCGAGGCCGGCAATCGGCACCGCGGAAATGTCAAATACCTGGGTCAGGGGAATCCCGGCGTCCGGCTCAACGTACTGCTGCAGGAACTCCAGGTCCTTGCTGTCATCGGACCAGCGCAGGCCTGCAATCAGGGTCAACTGCTGGGTAAAGTCATACTCCACCTGGCCAAACACCGACCAGTTGCTGGAGTCGAGCGTGTAATCGGTGAACTGCGCCGCAGAATCGGAGATCGCTCCGGACCCTTCGAGGATAGCCGCACCGCGAACGCTGGAATTGTTTTCGGTGGTCATGTCCAGATAGTAGAGGCCGGTCTGCCAGCGCAGGCGATCGCTGCCTCCCGACAGGCGGAATTCCTGCGAGAAGGTCTCGAAGTCGGTGTTGTTTTCATAGGGGAAGAAGAACAGGCCGCCACCGGCGTCTTCCAGGTAGTCCTTGTCCAGGTCCATGTAATTGGTGATGGACACCAGTTCCATATCCGCCGACAGGTTCCAGGTCAGGGTTCCGGTGACTGCGGTGGAATCGCGGCTGTAGCTGCCCTCGATGGAGGAGGCATGCTCAAGCCCGTCGGTGAGACGCCCGGGCACGTCGACGCCGAGGCCGGTCTCGGGGTCGAAGTCGGCAAAGTTGATGGAGTAGGTGCCTGAAGGCACGTCGTCATCCTTGGATTTCGTCACCCGCAGGTCGAACAGCAGATCGTCGGTGAGATCCACCTGCACTGACCCGCGCAGGGTGTAGCCATCGGCACCGTGGGCGTCGCGGATACCCGGCACCACGGACTCCGTGTAGCCGTCATTTTCCTCCCAACGGCCGGCCAGCCGACCGCGCACGGTGTCACTGAAGCCGCCACCGATGGCGCCTTCCAGGGCGCGCATGCCGAACTCGCCGCCCTGCACGCGCAGGTAACCGTTCAACTCCTGATCCCTGGCCCCGTTGGTCAGGTAGTGGACCAGACCGCCGGTAGTATTGCGCCCGAACAGGGTCCCCTGCGGGCCCCGCAGCACCTCAACCCGGTCGACATCAAACAGCTGGCCGGCGATCGCATTCATGCTGGGCACGTAGGCGCCATCGACGTAGACCGCGACCGGTGCCTCAAGGTTGTCCTGGAAATTGTTCTGGGAAATCCCGCGCAGGTTGATGATGGTAAAGGCGGGCGTAAAGGTCTGCAGCTGCATCGCGGGCACCTGCTGGGTGATATCCACCGAGTTGGTCATCCCCAGGGCATCCAGCTGGTTGCCGTCGAAGGCGGTGACCGAGATCCCCACGTCCTGCAGGTTCTGCTCCCGCTTCTGCGCGGTGACGGTCACTTCCTCCAGCACTTGTGCCTGAACGGTCGTGGCCAGCAGACAGATGGCGGTGCTACCCACAACATGTGACAAGGCCTTGGGAATGGGTCGTCTGGCAGTTTTCATGTGCTATCCCTCTCAATGGTTATTCTGAATTCCTGTAACCTGTCATTAAAACAGACCTGCCGGGAAGACGTTTGCGCGCCAGCGAAGTCATGGCTTGACTGAGCGCGAACCGCCACACCCGGCTATTGGGTCAATCGACAAACTATGAGCCCTGCTTTAGACTCTCGCGATATCCGCCAACATATAGCAGTTCACCTATGGATAATCAATCGCAGCTGAAAACCCGGGGCCAGGGCGGCACCAAACGCGGCACGGCCATACGCCGGTCTGGCCGCATCACTGCACAGCGGCTGGTCCATACCGCGCGCGACATGCTCACGACGGAGAACCTGGAGCGCTTCACCATGCGTGCGGTCGCGGACCGGGCCGGCGTCGGTCTCGCCAATCTGCAGTACTATTTCCCCACCAGGAAGGACCTGGCACGGGCCCTGTACCTGGACGTCGGAGAGCGCTACGAAGCGGCCTACGCCGCTTGCCTTGCCACGGCGCCGGAGGAACCACTGGCACGCCTCACCGCCGTCCTGCGGTGGAACATGGAAGATATCAGCCAGCGCTCCACACAGCGATTTTTCATCCAGCTCTGGGCCCTGCTGGGGTCTCTGGACGATTTTGAAGGCGACTACATCAGGGAGCTCTATGCCATTGACATCAGCCAGCTCAGCGCGCACATCAGGGCCCTGCACCCTGAGCTGTCTGCGATCGAGATCCGACAGCGCGCCACCTTGATCGCGGCACTTACCGAGGGCCTGCTATTGCTGATCCGCGACACGGACAACGATACGGGGCGACGGCAGGCCCTGCTGGAGGCCTGTGTCCAGACCGCACTGGCTATTGCCACCGGTACTGCTGCGACTAACCCAACTCAAGAATCTGCCTGACTGCCCGCTCTCCTTCTGCCACCGCGCCTTCCCACATTTGCGCACCCTCCAGTTCCGAATGAGCGAAGCGCACTCGGCCATAACCCTCGCGAACAATCTCTCTCGGTGCGGGTTTACCATCCTTGCCAAACTGGAACCCAGGTGGACACACCACGTAGGCGTGACCCTGACGATTGACAACAATCCCGGCAATATCCCGCTTGGCATCGAAGCCATAGGGGGCAAACATTTTGGTAAACTGATCAACGACATTTCTTTCGATGTCCTGATACGACATGCCGAACAGCTGCATCCGTGCAGCTACCGTCTGTTGCTCCGGCGATAATCCCGGGTTGCAGAAAGAGTTGTACAGGGTCACCACTGTCGGCTTCGATGGGTCGAGAGGCATGGGCGCCTTGCCATCAATGATCATCTGCCGCCGCAGGCTGAAGAACCAGCCAAACTCACCAAACCAGCGCACCGCACTGGCTCCAAGCTTGTCAAGGAATTTCCAGTTCCGCAGCGCCACATTCACGGTTGCTATCGGCGCATGCATGAACGTATCCATGGCCTCCAGCAGCTGGGGTGGCAAATCGCTGACAATACGCTTATTGAGATGCTGCTGACCGGCGACAATGACATTTTTCCCGGTCAGTCTCCTGAGTTGACCATTGTTCTGATAGGTCACGCTGACGGTTTTCGCTGAATCCGAGTGGCCTATGTGCCTGACATCGACAACCATGGAGGACAGGCGAATGCGCACCGGCTCATTGGCCCTGTCCAGGTTTTGCCACTGCACGGAACCAAATAGCACATCAGTCAGACCCATGCCTCCGGGGAACGCCCCCGGAATCAGGTTCTTCACGATGTAACGCAGCTGTCCCGTGTTTCCACCCGGAAAGCTTGCCAGCCAAACGCGGTCCGTAGGATCAGAGAACGGTGGACCCGGGTAGCGATCATAGGCAACCACACCGGGCTGCAAAAATCGATAAGCTGAATAGGCGGATGCGACATCCGACCCAAGCCCGGTACCCATCGCCGCCATCTGTGGGTTCAGATAGGTATGCACATCACTCTTGATACCCATTTCATTGACCAGGAAATCCTTGTAGGTCATTGAATCAAGCCACTGCTGCCAATCATCGCGTTGCGGTGGCTGCCGATAGGTCTCCATCCAGATCATGTCCTGCTTCTGCTGATCAGGAATAGGTGCCTCAGCAAAGCGGTTCTGCCAGGGATTGAGCACGAACCCATGATCATCATAGAAAAATGCCTGGTCCGCGCTTTCCCACGACACGTGCATGGGACTGTACACATCCATGGGGATCGTGATTTTTCTGGAGAGGCCCTCTGCATCCTGCCACTCGAACTGTTCCGGCAAATTCAGTTCGCGCCAGAGAGGTGCCCCGAAGCCTGCATCAATCGCCTCGTCGATCGGGTACACGTTTCCATTTGATCCCTGGGGCCCCCAGAGACGATAGCCATCCACTTCGAATTCGTTTTGTCTGGCCTCGCCTCCAAAAATGGGGGCAGCATCAAATACAATAACCTTGCTGTTCGGGCGCTCTGTGCGATAACGGTATGCAGCCGCGAGCCCGGCAAAACCGGCACCAACGACAACAAGGTCGTATACCTCACCCGTATCTTCGGCCGACCGCACAACCCGCTTGAAATCGCGGTTTCGAATAGTGTGTGCGGCGTTTACCAATTCATGCGTGTTGCCGTTCGCATCCGCATAATCACCGATGCCGCCTGGCCCAGTCCAGTCAGGACCCAGGCCGGTTAACGGCATGGGCATGGACCGTCCCAGCTTGAATTGAGTGCCTTGCGTCTGCGCGAGAGCACTGGGGGCCTTCATCGCCAGCAAGGAAGCCCCCGCCCCGACCAGCGTTCCACCGACGAAGTCGCGCCGTGTAACCTCGGGACCAAGCTCCCGGTTTCTATCGGCTTTTTTGTCGCTCATGGCATAACCCTCCAATTGTTCGCAGCCTGGGTCACCAGTGCAGATCAAATCACTGTGGGTTCAGAGCCTGGCGCTGCGGGGCGCCCGCAACATCAAAAGCACCGAGCACATACATATCACCCTTGCACCACCACTCGCCGTCAATCCTCTCCCACAAAAACAGTATCTTGAAGGAGAAGCCTTCGGCTTGGGGGTCCTTGGGCACGACGTGGAAATTGGCCCAGTCCCAGCCTGCATTACCATTGACGTAGGTATGCACCGACTCCACGCTGACATTGAAATCCTGCACAAGTCCCTCGTAGAGTGGCCGGATTTCAGCCCTGCCAAACAGGGTTTTGCCTTCGTTATCGGTTGCGATCACATCGTTAGTATAAAAGTTTTCGATGATCGGCGTGGCGTCAGCAGCGGCGAACGCTGCCTCTTTGAGGGTGTATTTTACGTCGATAGCGGCCCTGAAGTCCGCCAATGCGGTTGCCTCGTCAGCGCGCAAATACGGGGAGGACAGCAGCCAGATCAAGATGAAGGACTTCGTTATTTTCATGTAAGGCACCACTCAGGTTTTGTTTAAGGAATTTCGCACACCATTTTTTGGTCGATTGACCAACAATAATATGGGCCTGGATTCCTGCCGTCAAAGAATATTTCACTCTAAAATGAGCCCAGGCTATAACCGGGCACATGACGATCATGATTACCGGGTCGCCACTCACCAGCTCTCCGGGCTGCATGCGCACATCGGCCTGGGCCCGCGCGGGCTATTGAGGAGAGCCTGGCCTGGGGCAAGCCCGGCGTCGCGACAGTACTGTGGAGCGGTCGAGCCAGGTCCTGGCGATCGTGGAAATATTATTCGGTGCCACGCTGCCCGATTGCCCCCACCACACGCCGGACTCCCTGCAGGTAAGCGGCGCTGCGCAAGGTAATGCCCTCGGCTTCCGCCAGGTCCAGACAACGACGAGTCTCGCGCCCCAGCCGCTCCCGCAAGAGCTCGTTCACGGTGTCGGCGGACCAGTAGTCGCCGGTGCGGTTCTGTATCCACTCCATGTGGCTCACAATGACCCCGCCGGCGTTGACCATCACGTCCGGCAGTACCGGGATGTCACGGCGCTCGAGTATCCTGCCTCCGGCGGCATCCACCGGCCCATTGGCGATCTCCAGGATCGCTCCCGCCCGCACCTGCTCCGCATTGTCCGCGGTGATCTGGTTCTCAAGCGCCGCCAGCGCCAGCACATCCACGTCCAGTGCCAGCAGGTCGGCATTGGAGATTCTGTCGATCTCGGCTTCCTCGCAGACCGACTTGTCGCAGTAGACCATGCCCTTGAGCTCGCGGGACTCGTGCTTGTGTTGCCACATCGGTTCGGGATCGAGACCGGCGTCGGAATATGCCGCGCCGCGGGAGTCGGAAATGGCGATCACCCGATACCCTGCCTCCGCGGCCAGCCGGGCAAAATGGTACCCCGCGTTGCCAAATCCCTGTACCGCGACAGTGGTGTCTTCAGGCTTGCGCTGTCGGCGTTGCGCCCAGATATCGAGCACCTGCAGTGCGCCGCGCCCGGTGGCCTCCACACGACCCTCGGACCCCCCCAACCCCAGCGGCTTGCCGGTGATGACGGCCGGTACCTGGCGGCGCGCGATCTGTGAATATTCGTCCGCCATCCAGCCCATTACCGCGGGGTTGGTATTAACGTCCGGTCCCGGTATGTCCCGATCGGGTCCCAGCACGTCGCTGAATGCGCGCATGTAGCCGCGCGACAGACGCTCCAGCTCCATGGGCGAGAGTTGCTTCGGGTCCACGCAGACCCCGCCCTTGGCACCGCCGAAAGGCAGATCGAACACCGCACACTTGATCATCATCCAGAATGCGAGAGCGGTGACTTCGTCCTGGGTGACGTTCCCGTGAAAGCGGATGCCACCCTTTAACGGCCCGCGACTCTCGTCATAGTGAACCCGCCAGCCCTGGAAAGTCCCCAACGAGCCGTCGTCCCTGCGCACCGGAATGCTGGCCTGAACTGCCAGGCGTGGCTTTGCGAGTCGCTCGCGCAGGTCGTCGGACACGTGCAGTCGTTGATAGGCATCCTCAAGGTGCGACTGGGCGTCGTCCAGAATATCGGCAAGATTCTTCATCGGCGTATCAGGGGCGGTCAGTAATCGCCAGGGCCAGCGACGGACAGGCCGCCATGTTCGCGCCGAAACTGCACCGGTGACACCCCAAACTCCGCCTTGAAGACACGGCTGAAGTGAGATGCGTCCTTGAAGCCGAAATAGTAGGCCACTTCAGCCACCGTAAAGTGGGCAAAGGCGTTGTCTGCCAGCGCCTGGCTGCAGGCCTGCAGGCGCAACTGCTGGATGTAACGGCAGATTGAAACGCTCTCCGCCTCGAACAGCATGTGCAGGTAACGGGTTGAAATATTATGAGCGGCGGCGATCCAGTCCGGAGTCAGGCGCTGATCACCGAGGTGCTTGCGAATGAACTGGCGTATCCTGTTGAGGTATTCCTGCCTGACGCCATTACACAGCAGATCGCGGCGCTGGGCTTCTCCGGTGTAACCGAGGGTGGTGGCCAGCAGATCAATCACGTTGGCCTCGAGGCGCTGGGCCAACACACCGTCCATGCCATCCAGTTTTGCCGCGATGGAAGTCACGAACTGCGAGAACAAACCGTTGGCCCCGTTCTGGGCAGCCATGCGTACGCCGAGGTGCCGCTCTGGCTGGTGTACGCACTCTTCCATCAGCGCCGAGGGAATAGCCAGCACCACCTGGGAATACTCGTCTGCAAAATGCAGCTCGTAGGGCTCAGAGCTGAGGCAGAGGGTAAAGTCTCCGGGCTGCAGGTGGGCCTCACGGCCGCGCTGGATAATCTGGCTTTCGCCCGCCACCTGCACCTTCACCAGGTAGATGGCATCTGCCACCTCGCCAATATGGCTGCGGCGCCGATAAACGTCCAGGGGGGTGCTTTTGACCGCGGCAAAGCCGAGTTGGCCCAGCTGGCGTGAATTGAGCAGGCCGCGGAACTCGCCGGGATAATCCCGCGCCAGCTCGCAGTCCATCGGAAAAAACGCTTCCCTGACCTGGTCATCAAAGCGTTCCAGAGATGCGGTAGTCGTCAGCATTGCCAATCCGACCCTTGTTTCGCTCCCAGTCGGAGGCTCAGTGTTTCGCCACCGATGGAGACCGGCCCAGCTCACCAAACTCGGAGCGTACCAGCAGTGAATGATAATTGCTCCGATCCACACCCGCTCGTTCGGAGTTGTCCAGCCAAGATACTACAGACATCACCAGTACTGCCAGCGGCAGGGTGAACAATGCCGGGTAGTCGTAGGGGAACAGGGCCCGCTCGAACCCGAGCACTGATACCCACACCTGGGGGCCGACAACGATCAGCGACACAGAAGACACCAGACCAACCAGGGCGCCGGCAATGGCCCCCCGGGTGGTGAGACCCGACCAATACAGCGAGAGAAAGAGAATGGGGAAGTTCACGGAAGCGGCCACCACCATGGGCATGGTGGCGATGAAGGCAACATTCTCATCCTGGAACAGGATGCCCAGAATGACAGCAATGACGCCGATGACAATGGTGGTTATGCGGGTGAGCTGCAATTCCCGGCGAGCATCCGGCACACCCTTGCACAGCACCTCCGCATACAGGTCGTGGGATATCGCCGCGGCTCCGGATACGGTGAGCCCCGCCACGACCGCGAGAATGGTGGCGAAGGTTACCGCTGACATGAAGCCGGTCAGCAGGTTGCCGCCAACCGCGGTTGCCAGGTGAATCGCAGCCATGTTGCTGCCGCCAATCAGCTGGCCATCGTCGGCGAAAAATGCGGGATTGCCATGGACAAAGGCGACCGCGCCAAAACCCACTATGACCAGAGCCAGATAAAAGTAGCCCATGAACAGCGATGCGTAGAAAGCGGATTTCTTGGCTTCGTGCATATCGGGGACCGTGAACAGGCGCATCAGGATATGGGGCAGCCCGAGGGTTCCGAACAACATGGAGACGAGGATGGTCGCCACCTGCACCGGCGAATCGAACAACACACCCGGCGCCAGAATGCGCTCGCCGCGGGGGTGTTGTGTCACCGCGTTTGCAAACAGGGTTTCCAGGCTGAAGCCACTCAGGTACATGACCATGAAGGCGGTGATGGTGACCCCGGTGATCAGCAGGATCGCCTTGATGATCTGGACCCAGGTGGTGGCCAGCATGCCGCCGAAGGTCACATAGGCCAGTACCAGCACGCTGATGGCAATGACCGCCACTTCGTAGGGCAGCCCAAACAACAGTTGTATCAGCTTGCCGGCTCCCACCATCTGGGCGATGAGATACAACACCACCACGACGATGGTTCCGCCCACCGCAACCAGGCGGATGCGGGTGCGCTCGAGGCGCTGGGAGACCACATCGACAAACGTGAAACTGCCGAGGTTGCGGACCCGGCGCGCGAGCAGGAACAGCAACAGCGGCCAGGCCGCAAACGCGCCCATGGCCAGCACCAGGCCATCGAAGCCACCCAGGAACATCAGCCCCGTTATCCCCAGGAACGAGGCCGCGGACATGAAGTCGCCGGCGATGGCGGTACCATTCTGGAGCCCGGTTATCTGCCCGCCGGCGGTATAGAAGTCCTGGCTGCTGTGGGTGCGGCGGGAGGCCCAGTAACTGATGGCGAGCGTCGCAACGACAAACACCAGGAACATGCTGATGGCGACCGCATCCACCTAGGTTTCCTCCCCGGAACGGGAAGTCGCCTGATTCAAGAGCAGGAAGACCAGCTCCAGCAGGATGAAAAAAACGATCAGCGCAGCAAACATGAGCAGGGAGCCGGTAATATGGGACGCTCCCAGGCGCTCGCCAAGACGGTCGCCGACTGCGGTCCAGTTGAGGACAAAGGAAAAGTACAGTACCAGCGTGACCAGGGTAAACACGAAGCGGCGTCGTGTTCTGGCCCTGATCACCTGGAGTTTGGCAGCGGTATCCATGCGGCGCCCCGGGGGTTTAGGGTTATAGGTTTCAGTCCGCGGGGGAATATACCAGCCCAGCCCCGGCAGCCGTCAACGATTCCCTGCAATGAATGCTCGCTCAACGCTTGATCTGGCTCTCCAGCATTTTCGCGATCTTCTCGCCGTAGGGCGGCAGGGTGCCCGCCAGCCTGGCAATGTTCACCCAGCCTTCCTCGTAGACACCGCGGGCGTGGCTGAAGGTGCGGAAGCCATCGCGGCCCCGGTAATTGCCCATGCCGCTGTGGCCGATGCCGCCGAAAGGCAGGTCGTCGCAGCCCACCTGGGTGGCAATCGCGTTCACCGCCACGCCACCGGAGCTGGTCCGGCCCAGCACCCGCTGCTTTTCCGCCTTGTCGGTGCCGAAGTAGTACAGGGCCAGCGGTTTTTCGCCGGCATTGATGTAGTCGATCACCTCGTCGATAGCACTATAGGTCTTGATGCACAACAGCGGGCCAAAAATCTCCTGGGTCATGCAGGCAAGGTCGTCCGCAGGATCAATCAGCAAGTGCAGGGCAATCTTGTGCGCCGCCCTATCCGACAGGTCTTCGCCCGGCGGGCACAGCGGCAGCACCCTCACGCCCTGCTCTCGCGCTTCCTCGATATAGCGACTGATGCGGTCGAAGTGGCGCTCGTTGACGCAGGCGACAAAGTCCGGATTGTCCTGGATGGTGGGAAACATTCCGGCCACGACCGCCTGGCACTCGCGCACGAACGCCTCGAGCTGATGCCGGGGTACGAAGCAGTAGTCCGGACTCACGCAGAGCTGGCCACCGTTCATTGCCTTCCCCGTAATAATGGTGTCCGCTGCCTTGCGCAGGTCCCCCTGTGCCGACACGATCACCGGTGACTTGCCACCCAACTCCAGAGTCACGGGTACCAGATTCTCCGCGGCCGCGCGCATGACATGGCGACCGATGCCGGTGGCGCCGGTAAAGATCAGGTGATCCAGGTGCAGACTGCTGAAGGCGGCGCCGACTTCTGGTCCGCCGGTGACCACACAGATTTCCGAAGGCTCGAAATAGTCGGCGAACAGGCGCTGCATCAGTTCGGCGGTGGCCGGCGTGAATTCGGACGGCTTGATCATGGCGCGGTTGCCCGCCCCCAACACGTCTGCCAGCGGGCTGAAGATCATGTTGATCGGCACATTCCAGGGCGTCATGATGCCGACCACACCCTTGGGCTGATACTGCACATAGGCTTTCGCACCGAGAAAATTCATCGGCACCAGCGGCGTGCGACGCTCGGGCTTCATCCATTTCTTCAGGTTTTTCTTCACATGCTTGAGGCTGCCGACGGAGTTCATCACATCCATCATCAGCGTCACGTAGCGCGAGCGGCAGCCAAAATCCTGTTCCACCGCCGCACAGATCGCATCCTTGTGATCCACCAGCAGGGCAATGCAGCGGTCGAGACGGTCAATGCGGGTGGCGAGAGCAACCTCACCTTCGGCGCGAAATGCCGCGCGCTGGTTGTCCAGTAGTGCCTGCAGTGGCGCAGCCACCGGTTTCGGGGCGAGTGCCTGGTTCATGATGCGAATTCCTTGCTGAGAGCAGTTGGGACATGGGTGAGCACCCCGGCATCCTGCAAAATCATGTCCGCGGCTTTCTCGGCGATCATGATGGTCGGGGCATTGGTATTGCCGGAGACAATGGTGGGCATGACCGAGGCATCCACCACCCGCAGGCCATCGATGCCGCGCACCCGCAGGCGTGCGTCCACCACTGCCAGCGGGTCGCTGCCCATCTTGCAGGTGCCTACCGGGTGGTATACGGACTCTGCGATCTCGGCGACACAGGCGAGAATCCCGGCGTCGGTCTGTACCCGCTCGCCGGGCTGGTACTCCCGGTCGCGGTAACCGTCGAAGGTAGCGGCGGCAAAGATCTCCCGCACTTTGCGCACCGCAGCGATGATGGCCTGGCGGTCGTGTTCGGTATCCAGATAGCGGGCGATGATGGCCGGCGCCATCTCCGGCAGACCGCTGCGGATATGCACGCTGCCGCGACTGGTGGGACGCAGGTGACAGACGGTGGCGGTGGTGCCCGGGCGGGTTTTCATCACGCCATTGGCGTCGGGCTCGCCGGCGGCAGGGGTGAAGTGAATCTGGGCATCGGGGCGGTCCTGCGCTTCCGAGGTGCGGAAAAAGGCGCCCACCTGGGAGGCGGGGTGCGCCAGCAGGCCGCGACCGGATGCCAGGTATTTGGCAATATTGGCCGCCAGTGCCAGCGGACGGCTTTCCTCGTAGAAGGTTCTGACCCCGTGCAAGCCCTGGATCACATTGACGGTGAGATGGTCCTGCAGGTTCTCCCCCACTCCGGGCAGATCCTGCACCACCCTGATATTGAGCGCATCCAGGCGCTCGCTATTGCCAATGCCGGACAGTTCCAGCAACTGCGGACTGTTGATGACACCGCCGCAAAGCAATACCTCGCGATGGCTGCGCACCCGGTGGGTCTGCTCTTGCTTGCGTTGTCGGGTTTTATATTCCACACCCACCGCACGCCCGTCCTCGACCAGCACCCGCTGCACCTGAGCGCCGGTCACCAGGGTCAGGTTGGGACGCGAGCGGCACAGGGCCAGGTAAGTCCTGCTGACACTCTGGCGCCGACCCTTGCGGGTATTCAGCTGGTAGAAACCCACACCCTCCTGCTGTGGTCCGTTGAAGTCGGCGTTGAAGGGTAAACCCGTTTCCATCGCCGCCTGCACGAACATGTCCGCCGGCAGCATTTTATCTGCCGCGGCAACCTCCTCCACCCACAGCGGTCCACCGGTGCCATGGAGTTCACTGCCGCCCTCGGCCTTGTGCTCGGCCCGACGAAAATACGGCAGTACGCTGTCGAAGTCCCAGCCATCGCAGCCGCCATCGGCCCAGCCATCGTAGTCTTCGCGCTGGCCGCGCACGTAGATCATGCCGTTGATCGAACTGGTGCCGCCGAGCACCTTGCCGCGGGGCCAGGCGATGCGACGGTTGGCCAGGTGCTGCTCCGGATCGGTCTCATAGCACCAGTTCACCGCCGGGTTCTTCATCAGGAAGGCAAAGCCCAGCGGGATGTGGATCATGGGATTGCGATCCGCGCCGCCCGCTTCCAGCAGCAGCACCTTGCGGCTGGCTTCCCGGGACAGGCGCAAGGCCAGGGCGCAGCCGGCCGATCCGGCGCCGACGATGATGTAGTCGTACTGTTCTGTTGCCATCGGCTCAGGCCTCCGGGTCGAAGCGGATGTGCATGTCCTTCATGCCATTCACGAAAAAGGACTGCACATAGCGCGGCGGCGCCACGAACTGCGGATTGCGCAGGCGCGGGATGATTTCTTCCAGCATGAGACGCAGCTCCAGCCGGGCCAGGTGCGAGCCGATGCAGAAGTGCTGGCCGATACCGAATGAACGCAGCTGGTTCGACAGGTCCGGCTGACGCTCGGCGCGCCGCACATCAAAGCGCATCGCGTCGTCGCCGAACACCTGCTCATCGTGATTGATGGTGTGGTAGTGGAGCACCAGCTTGTCGCCCTTGCGCACCTGCTGGCCGCCGATCTCGACATCCTCCATCGCCGTGCGCCGCATGGCGGTAAAGGCGGTGTTGTAGCGCAAAATTTCCTCGCAGGCGTCCGCGATGCGCTCCGGGTTGTCGACCAGGTACTGCAGCTGCTCCGGATGCTCCATCAGCAGACGCATGCCGTGGGAGAGCACGGTGCGGGTGGATTCGTTGCCTCCTACCAGGATCAGGATGAACATCCAGCCGAACTCCTCTTCGGTGATGGTACGTCCCTTCACCTCGCCCTCCAGCAGGTCCTGCAGCAATCCCGGCCGGGGATCCAGGCGATGCTTTTCCGCCAGCTGCATGGCGTAGCCGATTACCTCCGCGGAGGCGATCTGCCCAGCCTCCTCGGATACCGACATCTCCGGGTCATCGGCGAAGATCATGGTATTGGTCCAGGTAAAGAACTGCTTGCGGTCCTCAATCGGGACACCGAGCAACTCGAGGATCGCAATCAGCGGCAACTCGGCGGCGACCTCCTCCACGAACTCGCACTCGCCGCGACTCGCAACGGCATCGACAATGCGTTTGGCGTGGGCGCGCAAACTGGGCTCATGGGCGGCAATCTTCGCCGGGGTAAACGCGGCGCGAACGATGCGGCGCACGATCTGGTGCTCCGGCGGGTCCATGCCAATGATAGTGCGCCGGTGCACCTCCTCGACCAGCCAGTCGTCATACTCGGTCGGAAACGGTGAACGCTCGGCAGAGGAAAAGCGCTGCGGGTTCTTGCAGATGTCGTCCAGTTCTTGCTGCCGCGTCACCACCCAGTAGGGCACCCCGGTGAGAGGGTCATCCAGTTTTACCAAAGGGCCCGCCTCCCTGATCCGGGCCAGTTCCGCATAGGGCATGCCCTCGACGTAGGTGGTGGGGTCGAGGAGGTTGACAAAGGGACAGCCTGACATGGGGAGCTCCATTTCCGATAAACAGTGGCATCGAGACAATGCGACATAATTGCACATTTGTATAGTCTTGTGGAGTGCAATACTGGTCCAGGCGGGTGTTTAAGCGCCTCTTAAGCTGGCGCGGCTACTCTCACTGCAGTCAAACGCCAGCCCCGGAGTCAAAGTGCCTGTACCACCCGCCACACCCGCAACCCGCATGCTGCTGCACACTTTGGTGCTGGGCCTGTTGCTGCTGCTCACCGCCCGGCTGGGCCTGGTGCTGTGGCAACTGGAGCGGGTCAGCGCCTCAAACCTGCTGCCGCAGGTGTTCCTGCACGGGCTGCGCGCGGACAGCATCATGATGAGCCTGATATTGCTGCCCCCTGCGCTGCTGCTGCCCCTGGCCTGGTGGCGGCGCAGCTGGCCGCTCTGGCGCCTGCTGGCGGCAACCTGGCTGGCGGCCTGTATGCTGCTGCTGGTGTTCATGGAGGCCTCAACCCCGGCCTTCCTGGGGCAGTACGAGGCACGCCCCAACCGGCTGTTCTTCGAATACCTGGCCTGGCCGGCCGAGACCCTGCGCATGCTCTGGGGCGGGTTCCGGCTGCAATTGCTGGCCAGTAGCGCGCTGGTTGTGCTGGCGGCAGTAGTGGCGGTCCTGTGGCTGCGCCGTACCCTCGCCAACGTCCCGTTCCAGAAACCCGCCTGGCACACCATTGCCACCTGGCCGCTGTTGCTCCTCGCCCTGACCATGGGCGTCCGCTCCACCCTGGACCACCGTCCTCTCAACCCGTCCTGGTTTGCCTTTGCGAGCGACAACCTGGTGAACCAGTTGATGCTGAACTCCACCTGGTCCCTTGCCCATGCGGTGTACAACCTGCGCCACGAATCCCGCGCCGGCGAGCGCTACGGCTCAATGACCGAGGCACAAATACTGGAGACAGTGAAAACCACCGCCGCGGACTATGGCATCACCGGGTTTGCCGGTCACCCCGCGCTGCCGACACTGCGCCAGCAGACCAGTGCTCGCACGGATCAACGGCACTTGAACCTGGTCATCATTCTCGAGGAAAGCCTGGGAGCGACCTATGTAGGCAACCTCGGTGGCATCGAGGGCCTGACCCCGAATCTGCAGCAACTGGGCACCCAGGGCTGGTGGTTCGAGAACCTCTACGCCACCGGCACCCGCTCCGTGCGCGGCATCGAGGCCGTGACCACCGGCTTCCTGCCCACTCCGGCCAGGGCCGTGGTCAAGTTGCTGGGGTCTCGCGGCGGATTCTTCACGCTGGCGGCCCTGCTTGGGCGGGAGGGCTACCAGAGCGAATTCATCTACGGCGGCGAGGGACATTTCGACAACATGGCGAGCTTTTTCCTCGCCAACGGCTTCGACCAGGTCATCGACGAGCGGGACTACGAGAGCCCCGTTTTCCACGGTAGCTGGGGAGTCTCCGACGAGGACCTGTTTGCCAAGACCGATGAACGCCTGCAGCGACACCATCGCGCCGGCCAGTCATCCTTTACCCTCGTGTTCACCTCGTCCAACCACACCCCCTTCGACTACCCCGAGGGTCGCATCGAGCATTACGATGAACCGGCCGCCACGGAAAACAATGCCATTCGCTACGCCGACTACGCCCTCGGACAGTTCTTCGCCAGGGCCCGCAGCCGCGACTACTGGCAGGACACCGTGTTTGTCGTGGTGGCGGATCACGACAATCAGGTGGTGGGCGAGAATCTGGTACCCGTGGAGCGCTTCCATATTCCGGCACTGATTCTGGGTGCCGATATTACCCCGCGCCGGATTGCCACCGTCGCCAGTCAGATCGACCTGCCGACCACCGCCCTGTCGCTGATCGGCGTCAGTGCCAGCCACCCGATGCTGGGCCGTGACTTCAGCACGGTCGGTGACCAGGAAGACGGGCGCGCGATCATGCAGTTCGGTGAGCGTTTCGTGTGGATGGAGAACAGTGAGCTGGTGATCCTCGCGCCCGAGCAGGCGCCGGTGTTCGCACACTACGATGCCGCAAGCAAACGGGTAACGCCTGTCGCGGGAGACCAGCCGCAGGCACACCGACGCGCCCTCGCCCATGCCCTGCTGCCATCCTGGCTGTACCGTTCCGGAGGCTACAGCCTGGAGCCGGTCGCCACTGGGGTCCCGACCGTGACCAGTGGCGGCTGAAGGCCTGCTCAGCGCCAGCAGTCGGCGCGCCTCACGCGAGCAGGATTCGCAACCCGATCAGCACCAGCACCACGCCGCCCAGCAATTCGGCCTTGTTCTCCAGCCAGGTACCGCTGCGTATACCGATGAACACCCCGGCCCAGCTGAACAGCGCCGTGGCCACGGCGATCAGCAGGCAGGCCAGCAGCGGACCGACGTCCAGCAGGGTCAGGGCGAAGCCTGCGGCCATGGCATCTATGCTGGTGGCCAGCGCCAGCAACAGCATCACCCGGTGGCTGACCCGGCGGATATCCTCCTCCACCCCGTCGCCAAAAGACTCGACAATCATCTTGCCGCCGATGACCGCCAGCAACAGGAAGGCAATCCAGGGCGCATACACTTCCACCCAGCCCAGCACGCTGGTACCGGCGAGGTAGCCGATCAGCGGCATCAAGCCCTGGAATGCACCGAAGTAGACTGCGCACAGCACAGCGAGCCGGCGCGAACTGCCGTGGGGCCTGGAGCCGAGACCGATGGCCACCGCAAAGGCGTCCATGCTCAGGGCAATGGCGAGAAACAGGACTTCGATCAAGGACATACCCGACAGCGGCAAAAGGGGTGGCAATTGTAGGCAAGCGCTGCCGACCATGCCATGGCACTGACGCACTTTCCGCCGGTATGATGGCACTCCCGAGGCGATACCGCGGTGGCCAGTGCACCTGCCCGAGACCAGTCGAGAACTCACAGCGCTTGAGCTGACCAACCCCCGGGTTCGCGACCTCGCCTGGGCCTGCTTTGGCCCTCCCCTGCTGCAGATGGAAACACTGGCGTCCGCCAGCGGAGTCACTACCGCCAGCCTGACGCTGACTGCTGCCAGGGCGCGCTGGTTGCAGCAGCTGGACCGGCAACCACAGCCACTGCTCGCCTGGCTGGAGGCACTCCCCGCCACCCGCCTGGGCCTATATTTCGAGCATCTGTGGCACTTTTTCCTGCAACAGGATAGCGACACCGAGCTGATTGCCCACAACCTGCCGCTGCGCAGTAGCGGCAGGACCGTGGGCGAATTCGACTGTTTATACTACTGCCATGAGCGGAGGCGGCCAGTGCATCTGGAACTGGCGGTGAAGTTCTACCTGGGCTACCGGCGCCCGGCTGCCGGCGCTGACCAGAACGCGATGGTAACGTGGCTGGGGCCCAACACGGTGGATCGCCTGGACCTGAAGCTGCAGCGCTTGCTGCAGCACCAGAGCAGATTATCCCTGGATCCGGCGGCCCGGACGCTGCTGGCGGACCGGGGCGCGGAGCAGCCGCTGCGGGAGATCGCCCTGCGCGGGACCCTGTTTCAGCCGGCCCGGGACCGTCTGGCGCCGCCGCCGGGCTACAACCCTGCCCTGCCCCTGCTGCAGTGGCATGCACTGCCGGCCTGGCGAGCGCTGGCGCCAGCGGCAGCGCGGTTCGTCATATTGCCGCGGCTGCGCTGGCTGTCGCCACTGCTGCACGGCACCGGAGCGCTGGCGCCGGAAATGCTCGCCACGCAAATGGCACACTATTTCTCGCGTGGCGGTCGGCCGCAACTCATCGCCCAGGTAGACGAGCACGGCTGCGAGATCACGCGTTTCTTCCTCACCGATTGCGATTGGCCTGGAATCTAGTCGGCCACAGGCAATGCGGCCACGTGGCGCCCCGCCAGACGGCCGAAGAAACTGCCGTCGCCGAGGGAGATCCCGGAACAGTAGCCCTCGCCCCAGCGCGGCAGACCGCAACTGGTGCGGCCGGCGGCGAACAGACCCGGCACCGGCTCGCCATCGGCATTCAGCACTTCGCCGCCAGGTCGCGTCAACAGTCCGCCCAGCGTGAAACCGGTTGCCGGGTAGTCGTCGGCGCCAAAGCTCAGGGCGGCAAAGGGCGGCTCCACCAGCGGCTGCATCCACTTGGCGTCCTTGTGGAATACCGGGTCCTCGCCGGCAGCGGCGTAGCGGTTGTAGGACTCCACCGTATGCACCAGCTCACCCGCGGGCAGGCCCAGCTCCGCCTCCACTTCCGCCCAGGTCTCGCCCACCGCGGCGATGTGGATATCCGGGTTGAAATCCGGGCGCGCGAAAATCGCGTTGTCCATCAACAGCCAGGCGCGGCCGTTGGGCTGGCGCATCAGGTAGCGGGTGGCGCGCCCGTGGTACACATCCTCGTTGATGAAGCGCTGGCCGCGCTCGTTGACGAAGATGCCGAACACCATGTTGTCCGGGGGAAAGGAGGGCTTGGTGGCGAAGAATTCTTCCATGTGGCTCACCGCGCCGCCGACCGACATGCCCATGCGGATGCCGGAGCCGTCGTCGTTGCCGCCGGTGGTCGGCAGCCCCGCCGCCTCCAGGGCCGCGGGGGCAAACCGCTGCAGCATCTCCGTATTGCAGATGAAGCCGCCGGCGCAGAGGATCACGCCCTTGCGCGCACGCAGATAGCGCACTTCCCCGTCGATACGCGCCACCACGCCGTGGACCGCGTCCACCGCATCCGCCACCAGACACAGCGTGCGGGCGTTGAACCGGGCCTCGGCGCCCGCTGCCAGCGCCCTCGCCGCGAACGCATCCATGACGATGCGGCCGGCACCCATCCCCTCCATCTGCGCTGCGTGGGCCCGCGGTGCAGGTTTCGCCGCCGTCGAAAACGGCCAGGCGGCCTCGCTGCCGGACCAGATCAGGGTGTCATCCGTCACCGGCTCCAGCCACTTGCCCGGCAGGAACGTGCCCTTGAACGGAACGCCCTGGGCCCGGATCCACTCGAAATGATCGACAGCGCCATCGGCATAGAGGCGCACTTTCTCCGCATCTGCGCCCGGGCCGCCGCTCAGCAACAGATACTTGAACAACTCTTCCGGGCTGTCATCGAAGCCAGCGGCCTGTTGCACCGACGTACCGCCACCCAGGTAGAACTCGCCACCGGACAGGGCGGCGCTGCCACCGTGGGTGCCGGCAACTTCGAGGATAGTGACCTGTGCTCCGGCGCTGGCCGCTTCAATGGCGGCGCAGGCGCCGGCGATGCCGAAGCCAACGACGATGACATCGGTTTCAGTATCCCACTGCGGCACCTGGTCCAGGCGGCAGGGAGTGGCGGCAGAAAATCGGGGAGACACAGTCACATTCCTTTCTTGTCGGGCGAGGTTGGTGGGCAATATGGCGTCAATGCCCGCTATTTGCAAAGCTGCGAAGCAACCGGCTGGCGCCGGTTCAATATGTGATTCCGAGACGCTGTCACAGCGCTAGCGCCGCCCCCCCAATACCTGTTTGCCAATGTGTACCAGACCCCGGGCCTGGGCCAGAAACTGCGACAGGACCGGGCCGCCACTACCCGCCGCCTGCAGGCGTTCACGGTTGAGCTGGGCCGAGCGCGCCTGCCCGGCTGCCTCCAGCAGCAGTTCCTGCAGCACCTCAATATTCCAGGACGGCTGCAGCGGGGGCAGCGCAATCGCCAACGCGGGCTCCTCTGCATCGAATCCGACCGCATCATGGCAGTATTCCAGGGCTTCAAGAATCGCCGCGGCCTTGGGGTTGTCCTCTGCCGCCAGATCATAGGGCGGCTCCCATTCTCCCCGCGGCGGCAGCAGATCGTTGTGGGTTGTCACCAACAGCAGTGGCGGTGGCCTCCGTCGCGGGTTGGCAGCACACCAGTCACGCCAGCGCTGCAGGAACTGATGGTCCAGCGCCTTGGCCGGTTTGTTGGCGGCGTTAACCCAAAGCAACAGGTCGGCCTGCACGGCGGCTGCCAGCAACCTGTCACTCGTGGTCTCACTGCCGTCCAGGCCCGGGCTGTCAATCAGCACCAGCTCCGTAGCGTTGGCCAGCTGCAGCGGGTAGCGCCGGAATCCGTCGGTACTGGGCAGGCTGTCAACTTCAGCCACTGCTCCCGCGCGCAGGGCGTTTACCAGCGAGGATTTGCCGGCATTGACCTGTCCCAGCACCAGCACCGTCAAAGGCTGCAGGGTTTCCGGCTCCGGCGCTTGCTGCTGCAGGCGCCAGGCGGCCAGCTCCCGCTCGGACAGCTGCAGGTGACCACTGTAGAGGTCAATCGCGACCTGGGTTACCTGCTCCAGCAGGGTGATCTTGAGGTTACGCTGCACATGCGCGCTCAATTCACCGAGCATGCTGCCGGCCAGCCGGGAACCGAGCTCACGCAGGATGCCCTGGGCCGGATTCAGGCCGACACCGGCCAGGCGCAGCCAGGGCGAGCTGCGCTGGTACAGTCGATGGGCCCGTTCACCCCGGCGCCAATACCGGCGCAAATCTGATATGCGCAGGCGCTGGGCCATCGGCAGCTGTGCCAGCACGTCGGCGCGATAGCGGTGGCTACAGGTCTCCAGCATCAACAGGAATTCTGGCGCACTGAAGGCATATTCTGCCTCGGTGTCGTCGGCATGGTAGCAACGGGCCACGAAAAACAGCTGCTCCATGGCCAGCGCGGGCATCTCTTCCCAGGCAACTGCCGCAAGATCCAATTGCACAATGCGCTGCCGCGCCCTGTCCCAGACAGCCTCGTCCCGGGCGGCCCAGTCGGGCCGGGGCGCCAGGTGCGTCACTGCGGCTGTCGAAGACGACGCGTCATCCTGCCGGGGCCGCAGCAACCAGCGGCCCCCAAGCGTCAGCAGAGCCAGCAGGAACAGGCCGCCGCTGAACCACAGCATCCAGCCGTTCTGCCACAACCAGACCAGTCCCAACGCCAGCAGCACCAGCGCCGGCAACAACCAGAGCAGCAGTGCCGCGAGGTAAAGCTCCGCCCGGCGCTCACCCAGCTGGGTCCACAGTGTGCGCAGCCAGTTACTCTTCATGCCGGGCCTGCTCGGCCACCGCCGATCCCTGTTGCCGGCCACTGGCCAGGGCATCCCGGTACAGTGCCTGCAGGGCCTGCGGGTCGGTTGCCAGCCCATGCTGGCGCTGGTACAGGTAATAGCAGGCCGCACGACCGATTGCCCAGGTGCTGGCGTAGCTCACGGACATCGACAGGGCAGTTCCCAGCAGTTGGCCGTAGCCCGGGACCAGCTTGCCCAACTGGCGGGCACCGTGGCCAAGCGCGTACTTGAGCGCAACGCTGGACCCCAGGGCCCCGGCAAATTCCGAAAAGCTGCGCCGGTCCCAGACGGTGCCGTAACGGCGCGCAAGGCTGTGCAACAACTTGCCCTGCACCAGCGGCACGGAAGCCAGACCGATGACTGGCACTGCATCGCTCGCAGCCGCGGTGGCCGCGTACCAGTGGACTTCCGGACGCAGGCGCTGGAAATTGGCCTGCTCCTGACTGCCGGCCTGCTGTTGCTGCAACCACAGTCCCAGTTGCGGCAGCTTGTCCGCCAGCAGCCCCCGCAGCTCAGCGGCGCCGTTGTCCGCCGCAATATCCTCGCCTGTGTCACTGAAATCCACCAGGCAATGCGCCACCGGCGCGCCCCAGGCCGCCTCCAGTTCCGACTGCTGATGCGCCAGCGTGCGCGCGCGTCCGGCACCCGCGACAAGATCACGGCCGGTGTACACGGCCACAATGGCGTCGGCGCCAATGTGTGGGAAACGCTTGCGCATCGTCCGCAACAACTGCAATACAGTGCTCTGCTCCGGATCATCCAGGCGCACCACGACCAGCAGGGCATGACTGCCCGTGCCCAGCTCGGCGACATCTGCTTCCGGGTCGTACCCCGACTCCCCCAGGCCGCGGGTATCAATGAATCGCACGATCGGGTGCGCAACGGGGAAGTCGTAAGCACTCGCGGTCGAGGTACAGGGGCGAAAACCGTTGCCGATCTCGGCGCTGCTGTCTCCGGTCAGTTGCCGGACCACCGACGTCTTGCCGGCCCCGGTCTTGCCCAGCAGCCAGATAACCGGCAGTGGCAGGACGTCGTGCACCGCCTGCAGGGTTGCGTCCGCCGGCGGGTTGACGATGGCGGCGTAGAGACGTTCGGCAAAGCCCCTCAAAGCGGCGCCGTCCCTGCCGCCAGCAGGGTTTCCAGGTGCGTCTGCACGCTGCTCGCCAGCGCCTCCAGGTCATAGCCCCCTTCCAGGCAGGACAGTATCCTGCCGTCGGCACTGAGGCCGGCCTGTTCCGCGAGCCGTGCCGTCACCCAGCCAAAGTCGGAAGCCTCCAGCGCCATGCCCGCCAGCGGGTCGGCCCGGTGGGCATCAAAACCGGCAGATACCAGCACCAGCTCGGGAGCGAAGGTGGCCAGCCGGGGCAGGCACTGCTCCAGCATCGCGGTACGAAACCGCGGTCCATCGCAGCCCGCCGGCAATGGTACATTGATGACATTGGGCGCAGCCGGGCCAGTACCTGAATAGGGGTAGAGCGGGTGCTGAAAGGTGGAGCAGAACAGAATCCGCTCATCCCCCGCCACCACGTCTTCGGTACCGTTGCCGTGGTGAACATCGAAGTCGACAATCGCGACCCGCTGCAGGCCCCAGTGCTCCAGCGCATAGAGGGCGGCGATGGCAATCGAACTGAACAGGCAGAAGCCCATGGCGCGCTGGCGTTCGGCGTGATGCCCGGGCGGGCGGACGGCGCAGAAGGCCGCGCCTGCCTCGCCCCGCAGCAACAGATCCACCCCCAACAGCGCCGCGCCGACGGCCCGCCGGGCCGCGGTCAGAGAATGGGGATTCATGTGCGTATCCGCATCCAGGGGATACAGGCCAGAAACCGGGCTGCAGGCCTGCAACCGGCGCAGATAGCTCTCGGGGTGGGCCAGGCGCAACTGCGCATCGGTGGCCAGGGGTGCCTGGCGCTGCTGCATGCGAGCGAGCAGCCCGCTCTCCTCCAGCCGTCTGTGAACGGCGCGCAGCCGGGCCGGTTGCTCGGGATGGCCGCTGCCCATGTCGTGCAGCAGGCAGTCATCATGCGTTATGTACACCACGGTCAAATCGGCAGCCTCCCGCCGTCACGGTACAGGTTGAATACTTCCTCCTGGCGGCGCTCGATGTCGCTGAACACCTGCGCTGCGATCTGGCCGTAGTGCCTGGTCAGTTCCGACTTGAGGGCATTTTTCTCGGCCTCGATCGCCGCCAGCAATTCCGCGCGCATGCGGGCCCGGTTGAGTGCCTCGTCAACCTCATTCAGTGCCAGGTCCGTTGCCAGCCAGGCCGTGCCCGCCAGCGCCGGGATACAGGCCCAGGCCATGGGGCCACAGAGCGCCCCGGAACTGCTGGCCTGCCCCGCCGTCGCCGCCCTGGCACCGGTTCGGGTCACCACGCCCGCCAGCAAGCGCCGTACGCCCACACGGCTGACCGCGGCTGCACCCAGGCCCGCAGCGACACGCCTGGCAACGATTCCCGAGGCGGCACCACCTCCAACCCAGGACTTCTCCGCCAGCCCGGCCAGCCCCGTATCCGCTGGCGGCAAGCTCAGGCAATCCGCTGCCGCGAACCACTCTGTGACAAAGGCCTCCTGCCCCGAGTAGATCGCGCTCACCCGGGCCTGCAGTTCTGCCTCCAGGTCAGCACCAAACACAGCAAGTGCAGGCGCCATCCGTGCGTGTACCTGCCGGTCCACCTGCATCCCGACCCGATCCGCGAGGGACAGGTCGGTCACCCCCGCAGCCAGCACCCAGGCCAGCTGCTGGTACTGTCCCTTGAGGCTGAAATTCCAGTCGAGAAACTGCTCCACGCCCTGCCCGGCAACGGCGTAGGCAGCATCAATACGGGTATTGACGAAGCTGTTCATATCGCCATTGAAGGCCTGTTCTTCCGCCTGCAGGCGATCATTGGCGTCGGCGATGAACCCGGCCTGCTCAGCCTTGCCCAGCACCTGGCACGGATCGACCAGCGCGGCAAACTGGCGCAGGTCAATACGGACATACCCGAGATAGCCAACACCCAGGGACGCCACGACCAGCGCAAATGCCAGCAGCGTGGCGCCATCCCCCGCCGCCTGCCGCGGTCGCTCCTGCAACCGCGCTGCCAGGGTTACAGCCCCGAGCAGCAACATCCAGACCGCAGCCACCTTGAGCGCGCTCCAGAGCAGGACGCCCACCCAGGCAACAAGGTAAACCCAGCGGTTGCCGCCCGCCACCGTGGTGGTCACCTGCATCAGGTGCCAAATGCCGGCATCCACGGCGTAGGCAAGGCCCAGGGCCTGCCCCACCAGCGGCATCACGGTTGTCGCCGCACCGCGTTCGAAGCCACTGCTCAGCACCTGCTGCAGCGTTGCATGACGGGTCGCGGGAACTTCCAGCCAGTACAGCTGCCACAGCGCCAGCACCACGACCAGCAACACCACCGTGCCCCGGCTGGCCCAGCGCAGCGCCAGCGGAAAATGATATCGTGGCGCCAGCTGGCTGCGCAGCAGGCGCGAGGCCAACAGGAACAGGGCCAGGAACAGGGGCACGCTGGCAAGCAGGAAAAGCCATTCCTGGGGCCTGATCGTGGCGCCATACAGGAGTGCAATCACGGCAGACACCAGCGCCGCGGCTACCAGTCTCAGGCGCAGGAAGAACCCCTGCCAGAACCAGCGCCTGATCCAGCTCTCCCGCGTGGTCAGCGCGGCCAGGTAGGCATGCCGCTGCAGCAGGCGCAGGGGCTCGAGATACTGGTAAATCACCCAGCCCAGCGCCACCACCACCAGCGGCAAAGTCAGGGACGTCATTTTCTGCAGCGGGTAGCAGTAGAGCAATGTCAGCGCGAGAGCCATGCCCAGCAAAGCGGGCAACGACAATGTATGCCGGTACCCGGGGTCAGCGGCTGGTGGGCTCTGTCGCATACAGCGCGCGCTACCTCCGTCAGCCGGACAGCTCGTCCGCGAGCGCGCGCAGCAGCGCCCCGCCATCTCCCTGCCAGGCGCTGCCATGCATGCAGGCCAGAGTGGATGGCGAGGTGGCGGCGAGACGTTCGAGCATGGGTCGTGCATCGGGAGTGTGGGAGAAGTAGTCCATGGATTTGCGGAACGCTTCGCTGGGGCCGAGGATATCGGCGCCGGTAAGCGCCGGCAGGTCAGTCCCGCCCTGGGTAAACAGATCCCCGCATAACAGCGTATTGGTACTTTCCTCGCTGAGAAATCCACATTCCCAGGCGTGGGGAAGGTGGGGCGTGTCGTACCAGCGCACCGCATGCGTACCCAGCGCCAGCACCTCCCCGTCTGCCAGCGCTCGAGGCTCCCTGTCAGCCAGGTCGGCAATCGACACCATGGCAGCCACCTGCCCGCACAGCGGTGTGGCCTGCGGCGCCACCGCCAGCCACTCGTTGAGCGAGCCGCATTCGTCCGCCTCTACATGGGAGAAACCGATGTGACGCAGGCTCGCCACCGGCAGGACAGTGGCCACCGCCTCGCGCACCAGCGGAAACAGCTTGCGCGGCCCCGTGTGGAACAGCAGCGGTTCGTCGTCGACGATGAGGTACTGGTTGAAGGAAAAACCCGTGGTTCCCGCCAGTGGCACAGGCGTATTGATCCGGAAAATACCAGCCGCTATCTCATACACGTTGGTACCGCTCTGGCTGTTGCTGATAATCATGGCGCTGCTCCCCTCAAGCCCTGTAAATTCCCCGCAGTAACCGGTCTGCCAACAATAGACCAGCGCGCGCCCGGGCGCTAACCTCCTGCCAGCTGGCTCCATGGCGTTACTCACCCCGCGGCAAGCGCCCGGTACCATCCCGCTGGATCCACCCGATAATAGTCCTGCAGCAATGCAAACAGCTCGGGATGCCGCTCCCTCAGTTGATCCGGGAGCTCAAAGAAAGTTTCTGTTATCACCGCGAAAAATTCTGCCGGCGCGCTGGCCCCATAGGGGTCCAGCAAGGTGTCCTCGCCGCGGTCAGCCGCCGCAGCAAGGACCTCGTACTCACGCGTCATCACTCGCACCCACTGGTCCGAGTCGGCGGCAGACAGCACTGGGGTGCCGTTCTCGCTGCCACTTTCGCTGTCGAGCTGGTGAGCGAATTCGTGCAGGACGACATTGAAACCGTCGCCGAAATGATCGAGATCGCGATCGACATCCTCCCAGGACAGGATCACTTTGCCAGCGTCCCAGGATTCCCCCAGCAGTTCGCTGCTGACCTCACTGACGGTGCCGTCCTCGTGCCACTCCTCGCCCTCGCGGACAAAGGCGCCGGGATACACCAGAATGTGTTGCAACCCTGGGAACACACGGGTTCTGCGATTGAGCAGCAGGAGACAGGCCTGGGCGGCAATGCACACGCGCATGTCCTCGCTGACCTCGAGACCGCCGCAACCGTGAAAGTGCTTGCCGGCGAGAAACAGGCGCACAAGATCCTGCAACTGCTGCCGCTCCACCGGCGCCAGCCCTGCGTAGGGTTCCAGGCGCCGGGTCAGCAGCGCATCCCAGGCGGGGGGAAAGGGAACAGCCAGGGTCCGTCGACGGCGCCATGCGGGCAGGACAAAGATCAGCAGGGTAGCCAGTACCACGACCAGAAGTGCCGCCAACAGGTTCATGCAGCTGCAGGTCCGGGCAGAGCTCCGCGCCGCTCAGTAGCCGGCATCGGGATCGACCCGCCCGGCCAGCGGCTGATCGCGCACAAAACGCTCCAGGTTGGCGAAGAACAACGCCAGCACCCGCTCCAGCGCCGCCGGCTCACACCAGGAAATGTGCGGGCTCAGGCTGACACCGGGATGCGTGTAAAGCCAGTGCCCCGCGGGTACCGGCTCCGGCTCCGCGGTGTCCAGGTAGGCATGGGCCACAATGCCCTCGTCCAGGGCCCAGCGCAGGGCGTCGTGGTCGACCAGGCTGCCGCGGGCGACATTGATCAGCCGCAGTCCGGGCTTTGCCCGGGCGAGCCGCCCACGGTCGAGAAGATGCCAGGTAGCCGCTGTGGCCGGGGCCGCCAATACCAGGAAATCACTGTCGGCCAGCAGGGACTCGACATCGGCGGCGCACTCAACCCCTGCCGGCAACGCTCTGGGCGTGCGCACCAGGGCACTGACCGACATCTCGAAGGCCAGCGCGCGCCGGGCCACGGCCGTGCCGATGGCGCCGAACCCCACCAGGCCCAGCCGTTTGCCCGCCAGCGCGTCAAGCGAGGCGAAGTACCAGTGCGCGGGGGGAGCGTCGACCCAGCTGGACGGCAACTGCTTGGCATCCGCGAGCAGCATCGCCAGCACCCACTCGGCGATGGCTGTGGCAGTGGACCCACGGGAGCAGGTCAGCTCGCGGTCACCCACCAGGTGCAGGGGAAACCCGTCTACGCCGGTGCCGTAAAGATGAATCCAGCGCACACCGACGCCCGGCGCCAACAGCGCTTCCAGGTGTGGACCGGGAATGCCGGTGGTGAACAGGGCATCGCCGCGCAGGCCCGCGGGCACGCCGACCTCGTTATCAATCTGGACCACTTCGATTCCCGGAGCAACAGCCTCGATCCGGGCCGGCAGATCCGGGAGTCGCAGGTCTGTGAGCAAGCGCATGGGGGTCTCCTTCTCTAAACCGCGCCCAGTGTAGCGCAAGCAGCGCCCCGCGTGCCTGCTCGTCACCCGGCCGGCCGAGTGTTAAGGTTCGCTCACTGTTACCGCCATCCGCCGCGAGGGAATGCCTGTGAATAACCGCCTGTCACTACTCACGCTGGCCGCAGGAGTGCTCCTGGTTGCAGCCTGTGCCAAAGAGCAACCGCCGGTCGCCGCCGAAACCGCAACCGCGGAGCCGGCCCGGATTGACGCCCAGCGCCTGTCCGGGCACGTAAGAATACTGGCCTCGGATGAGTTCGGGGGGCGCGCGCCGGGGACACCGGGCGAGGTGAAAACCGTTGCTTACCTTGTCGAGCAATTCGAAGCCATGGGCATCGAACCCGGCGGCCCGGACGGCAGCTGGACTCAAACCGTGCCGATGATCCACACGCTGCTGAATGCGGAGGGCAGCCTCGCGACCAGTCAGGGCGGGAACCGTCGTCTGCTGCAGCAACCCGACGACATTGCAATCAGCACAGTGCGCGCAGACCCCGCCATTGCGGTCGACAAGGCCCCGGTGGTCTTCGTCGGCTTTGGCGTCTCCGCGCCAGAGCGCGACTGGGATGACTTCGGGGACATCGACCTGACCGGCAAGATCGCCCTGTTCCTGGTCAATGATCCCGACTTCGCCGCCGCTGCCGATGAACCCGTCGCCGGCCGTTTCGGCAACCGGCGCATGACCTACTATGGCCGCTGGACCTACAAGTTCGAGGAGGCCGCCCGCCGCGGTGCGGTGGGAGCGCTGGTCATTCACGAGACCGAGGCTGCCGGCTACGGCTGGAGTGTTGCGTCTTCTTCCCCCGGCGAAAACTATGCTCTCGCCGACGCCGAAGCCCCATCGCTGGCGCTGCAGGGCTGGATCCACGGCGATACCGCCTCACGCCTGCTCGCGGGGGCCGGTCACGACCTGGCGCAGTTGCGCGTCGCCGCGCGCCACCCCGACTTTGAGGCCTTCGAGTTGAACGACACGACCTTCAGCGCCGATTTCCAGGTACAGGTCCGGGAAATTGTCAGCGAGAATGTGCTCGGCCTCCTGCCCGGCAGCACCCATCCCGACGAGGTACTGATGGCGTCCGCTCACTGGGACTCCTATGGCCAGGGCGCGCCGGATGCGGAGGGCCGCACCGTGCGCCCCGGCGCCAACGACGACGCGCTGGGGACCGCGGGTGTGCTGGAACTGGCCCGGGTTCTCAAGGCCGGACCGCCACTGCAGCGCAGCGTGGTGTTTGCCCTCTGGACCGCCGAGGAAAGTGGCTTGCTGGGGTCGAAGGCCTACGCCGGCAATCCCGTGTATCCGCTGGAGACCACGGTCGCCAATTTCACCCTGGACATCCTGCAGACCGCCGGCCTGGCCCGGGACGTGATCCTGGTGGGCGAGGGCCAGAGCGAACTGGAGGACGCGCTGGCGCGGGTTGCCGCCACCCAGGACCGTGTCGTCACCCCGGAAAGCCTGCCGGAGAACGGCCTGTTCTACCGCGCCGACCACTTCTCCATGGCCCGCGGCGGAGTTCCGGTATTGCTGCTCATGGCCATTGCCGGCGGCAATGATCTGGTCGAAGGAGGCCGGGCAGCCGGCGACCAGTGGGTCGCCGACTATGTCGGCAACTGCTACCACCAGACCTGCGACGCCTGGGACCCGGACTGGGACCTGGCCGGTGCAGTCCAGGACATTGAGCTGTTCCAGCTGCTGATCGAAGACCTCGGCAACTCGCGGCGCTGGCCGGAGTGGAAGGCGGGGTCCGAGTTCAAGGCGGTGCGCGACGCCAGTAGCACTGCCAGACAATAAGCTGCCGGGCCCGCAACCCGTTGGCCTCCAGCGGCACCACAGGGGAAACGCAATGTGAGTAAAATCAGCGAGCCGGCGGTCAGCTATACCGACATGCAGGATAAAGTCGCCCTGGTCACCGGCGCCGCTTCCGGCATTGGCGAGGCCTGCGCCCGCCAGTTCCTCGCCCAGGGGTGCCGCCTGGTGCTGCTGGACCGCGACGGTGACAGGCTGGCGGCGCTGGCCGCGGAATTGGGCGCCTACGCAATCAGCGGCGATGTCACTGCGGAGCAGGCGGTCGCTGAGGCAGTGGCCGCCTGCCAGACACGCTTCGGCGGCCTGCACTACGCAGTCAACAGCGCCGGTGTGGCGGGCGCGCCAGCGGCGCTGGAAGACACCACCCTGGAAGAATGGCAGCGGGTGACCAGCATCAACCTCACCGGCGTGTTCCTCTGTCTGAAGCACCAGCTCAAGGCAATGAAAGCGGCCGGGAGCGGCGCGATCGTCAGCATCTCCTCGGGCGCCGGCCTGATCGGGACTCCCGGTCTTGCCCCTTACTGCGCCAGCAAGCACGCGGTGCTGGGCCTGACCAAGACCGCCGCCATGGAAGTGGCGCGCACCGGGGTGCGGGTCAACGCGGTACTGCCCGGGTCCACCCGCACGCCCATGCTGGAAGACGCGATGCGCCAGGGACCAGAGCTGGAGACGATGATTCTCAACAGTATCCCCTGTGGCCGGCTCGGAACCGCGGATGAAATTGCCGCCGCGGCGCTGTGGCTGTGCAGCGCCCAGGCATCCTATGTCAACGGCCATTCCCTGGTGGTGGATGGCGCCACCATCGCCCGCTGAACCTGCAATCACAATAGTAAAGAGGACCAGCCGTGAATCAGTTTGACTACGTTAAGACCCGCCGCGAGGACGTGGACCCTATCCCCAATCAGGGCCTGGTGAAGGTGTTCATGCGCTGGTTCACGCGCCTGAATGTCTGGGTATTCAAACTCAGCAGAGGCAGGCTGATGAAGAATTTCCCCGGCGGCCACCCCATCTGCGTGGTGGGTACCACCGGCCGCAAATCGGGGAAACGCCGCGAAATTGCCCTGATCCACCTGCCCTGGAAAGACAGCATCCTGCTGGTGGCCTCGCAAGGCGGCATGGAGCAGAACCCGGTGTGGTACTACAATATCAAGGCCCACCCGGAAATCGATGTGATGATCGGCGGCCAGCGTCGGAACCTGCTCGCGCGCCAGGCCAGTGACGAGGAAAAGCGGGAACTCTGGCCCCACCTGTTGAGCCTGTACCCGGATTTCGATGAGTACCAGGCGCGCACCGACCGCAACATCCCGGTTTTTATATGCTCGCCGCGGTGAGCTCTACTGACCACAATCCACTTCCGGCTGCCAGGAGAACAGGGACATGAATGCCCGTGCAGGAGTACTGCAGACACTGTGCCCCCATTGCGGCACCATCAACCGTATCGAGCAAGCCCGTCTCGGGCAGAAACCAAACTGCGGACGCTGTCACAAGCCGCTGTTCACCGGCACTCCGCTGGCGGCGGATGATGCCCTGTTCAGTCGCTTGCTGGCGAAAGAGGAGCTGCCGCTGGTGGTCGACTTCTGGGCCGAATGGTGCGGTCCCTGCAAGATGATGGCCCCTGTCTTTGCCGCCACCGCGGCGAGCCTGGAACCGCAGGCCCGGTTCGTGAAAGTGGACACGGAGGCGGCGCAGCGCACGGCTGCCAACTTCAATATCCGCAGCATCCCCACCCTCGCGATCTTCCACCGTGGCAAGCAGCTCGTCCAGCAGGCGGGAGCCCTGCCCCAGCAACAGTTCAGCGCCTGGGTGCTGCGGAACCTGCCGGACTAAGTGCTGGCCCTGCGATTCAAACTCCGGCGCAGCCGTAAGCGATGGCCAGCGTCAGTACCAGGCCCAGAACAAAGAAGCTGAAATGGGTCACCGCAGCACGGAAGCTGGTCAGTAACTTGATCTCCGGAACCAGATCGGAAGCGGCAATATAGATGAAATTCCCGGCGCCAAACAGCACCAGCCAGGCCACCTCGAAATGCCGGGAGACGGCGTAGGCGATAAGGGCACCTGCGGGAAAGGTCAATGCCGAGAGAAGGTTCAGCAGCAGGGCCCGGCGACGCGGAAAGCCACCGTGCACAAGAATGCCGAAGTCACCCAGTTCCTGCGGCACTTCGTGCGCCACCGCGGCGATCCACGCCACGAAACCGGCCTGCGGATTGATCAGGAAGGTGCTGGCGATGCCGAGCCCGCCGATGAAGTTGTGAATCGCGTCACCGATGAGTATCAGATAGGCCGATGGCTTGCGAAGTTGGGCCGAGGCCTTGTGCGACTGATGCCAGTGCAGAAACTGTTCCAGCCCGAGAAAGGTCGTGAATCCGGCAACCACCCACACCGCTGCGGCAAGCGGGTCCAGAGCCGCGGTGCCCTCCGGAATCATGTGGAAAAAGGCGCCACCAAGCAGCGTCCCCGCAGCCAGCGACACTACGGGCAGCAGCAGCCTCTCAAGCGTTTCCGCGCGCATCAAGGTGGTCAATCCGCCCACCAGCGCGATCGCGCTCATCAGAAAGCCACCGGTTACGATCCACCAGAAACTGCTGACAGGATTACCCCCCCTGGGATAGCAGCGTGCCCGCCGAACCGACACTGCACAGCCTGGGTATCACCCACTCCCCAGCTGCCGTCGTACTTCCGCGTCGCCCAACCCCGTTATCTCAATGATTTTGTGCTGTGAAGTTCTACCGGCAACGACCTTAACCGAGCCAGTCGGCAGGTCAAAGGCCCTGCAGAGCATAGCCTCAACCGCTGCGTTTGCCTTGCCTTTTTCAGGTGGCTGGGAAACCCTGACTTTCAGGCTGTCACCAAGCCAGCCTGAAATCCCGGTACGAGAGGCGCCCGGCACTACCTTGATCTTCAGCCTTGCAGTGACTCCACAGGGATTGTTCATGACCGCCTGGTTCCGGGACTATGGGTGGAACTGCTCTCGACAAACCGGAGTTTCTGGTATTTATTATATACTGATCGCGTTCCGGTGAGCCCGACTGACTTCAGGAAACCCCAGCCATGAAAACCCTGCCGATAGCAATTGTGTCCGTCTCACTGCTGTTCCTGTCAGCCTGTGGCGGTGATTCCAGCGAGCCGGCAGCCAGCAGTGCAAACACCGATGCGACCGCAGCCAGCCCCGATGCTGCAGACACGCTGGCGCCCGACACCGCGAGCAGCAACAGCTACAGTGGATTCGACATCGGCGGGCTCTATCTCGGCATGTCACCCGAGGAAGTAACGGCAGCATTGAAGGCCCATGATCCGGACATCGTCATCAAGCAGGATGCCGTCAACTTTACCTACACTGCGCTGAACAAGCGGCACAGGACAGACTCCTATGTGAACTACATGGGAGGGTCCGTTCCCGGCGGCGATGTGTCTCTGGAGGTGCGCTTTTCCTATCCGCCGGAGCCGCTTGCCGCAGTGGCTGTCTACCGCCGCCATCGGCAGAGTGTCGAGCCAGTATCACAGGCCCTGTACGTGGAATCCCTGATTGAAAAATACGGAACGCCCGCGCTGGACAGCGGCACTATCAAGACCGGATCGACGATTGAGCGCACCCTGGACTGGCCCATCGGCACTGGCACCGTTCAGTGCATGCCCGGAGGCGCTGAAGTTCAGTCGACCCCCCCGGTCCTCGACAGAATTGAACGCCAGATTCCGGGATCAAGCGCTGAGTCGGTGGCGACCTGCATCTCGACCCTGCGCTACGTGCTGCGGGGAGATCCGGTATTGCAGGCAAACGGCGGCATGATGGATGTAGCCGCCGCCGCCAAGGCGGAATTCGCATCCCGGGCCTGGATACAGTCATTGGTCGACGAGAAATCCAGGGCTGGCACCGAGAAGCCCAAGCTGTAAAGCCGGGCTCCTGACCACCCCGCAAATGCAAAAGGGCCCGCCGGGGCCCCTTTGTGTTTAGTGGCGGTGAGGGAGCAAGCCAACTGGCACTACAGATTGGGACGGGTT